>Ga0070738_10000366_pt1 | contig 135539 bp, 137 predicted proteins | sample Coa_R2_2_FD_66446 | JGI IMG/M metagenome (GOLD analysis project Ga0070738, IMG submission 66446) | Surface soil microbial communities from Centralia Pennsylvania, which are recovering from an underground coalmine fire - Coalmine... | ecosystem: Environmental > Terrestrial > Soil >... | reverse complement strand
ACACGCCTCCACGCCGGCAATTCTTTCTCCGGGGGGCATGCCCCCCGGAGAAAGAAGCAAAAACGAAGCGGACAGATCATGAGCTACAAAAACCGGACATCTTTACAAGCTAGCGACACTTCACCGGCGACACTTCACCGGCGGGCACTCAAACGATGCAATGCACCCGGTAGAGGCGGAGTCCGTGGCGGAGCGCCTCGGCGCGGCGGGCCCAGAGTGAAATCTCCGCCGTGATGGCGTGCTTGGTCTCGGCGTCGTCGATCTCGTGATCGCTGAGGAAGGTATGGAACTCACTCAGCCCCTCCATGATCAGCTTGAGCTGAACATCGGTCATGTCGAGCGCCACGCGCACGTCGAATCCCAAACTCTTGAGGCAGTTCGCGGCCTCCGACGGGCGCCAGGGGCAAGGGGTCAGCCGCTCGGCCTCGGCCCAGCCGGCCAGCCCTGTGAGATCGACCGCATCGGCCAGCAGATAGTCGGTGAACAGCAGCTGCCCGCCGGGCTTCAGGAACTGGCGAATTTCTGTGAGGATCTTCTCCTTATCGAGGCAGAAGAAGATTTCCTTGGCGAAGACCGCGTCGAACTTGCGGTCCAGCACCATGCAGTTCGGGTCGAAATGCGTAATCGGCGCATGACGGAGCAGGCCCTCTTTCTCGGAATATTCCGCGCCCTTCTGGGCCAGCACCGGCGACAGCTCCAAGCCCGTCACCCAGGCGCCGAAATGCGAAGCCATCAGGCGCGTAATCCCGCCCAGGCCGGCCGAAAGGTCGAGCACGCTCATCGTCTTGTCGAGACCGAGCGGTTTCACGAGGTCGGGCACATAGTCCGCACCGCCAGGCCCGATGAAGCCCTGGCCCCAGAGCTTCTCCGTAACCTCGATACGGGTCGCGGACCAGAGCGGCTTGCCGTGCCGATCGAGCGCACCTGCGTTGGGGTCCGGCTGCTTTCCGTCCGCCCTCATCGGCGGACGGACGGGTTTCGCCTGAGCCGGCGCGGTGTCCGGCTCCTCCGCCGGCTGATTTTCGGGAGGCAGGTCGTACCCTTCCCACCAGGCGCGGAAGCGCGCTCGAAAGCTCGGCCGCGCGGCTTCTGCAATCGCTTCCCCGTGCGCCCCATCGCCAGCCTGTTGATTTGGCAAGGTCATGGTGGGGGCGTATATGCAGGCTTTGCTAAGAGCATCCTACGGAGCCCATGTCCCAGTCACGTCATGTTACGATCGGAAGTTTAACAGTTGCTAACGACCGACCGCTGACCCTCATTGCGGGACCTTGCGCATTGGAAAGCCGAGATCATGCGCTGGAAACCAGCCATGCTCTCAAGGAGATAGCGGCCAAGGCCGGGATCGGGCTCGTCTACAAGACCTCCTTCGACAAGGCCAACCGGACCTCGGGCAGCGCTCCCCGCGGCATCGGGATCGACAAGGCGCTGCCGATCTTCGCCGAGATCCGCGAGCGCTGGGGACTGCCGGTCCTGACCGACGTGCATGAGCGCGAGCAATGCAAGCCTCTCGCCGAAGCCGTGGACGTCCTGCAAATCCCGGCCTTTCTGTGCCGCCAAACCGACCTGCTGGTCGCGGCCGCGGAGACCGGACGCGTAGTCAATGTGAAGAAAGGGCAGTTCTTGGCGCCCTGGGACATGGCGAATGTCGCCAAGAAGATCACCGAGGCCGGCAATCCCAATGTCCTCCTGACCGAGCGCGGCGTCAGCTTCGGTTACAACACGCTGGTCAACGACATGCGGGCGCTGGCCGTCATGGCCGAGACAGGTCATCCGATCGTCTTCGACGCCACCCATTCGGTTCAGCAGCCTGGAGGGCTCGGCAACCGCAGTGGCGGCGACCGCCGTTTCGTGCCGGTGCTCGCCCGTGCCGCCGTCGCCGTCGGCGTCGCCGCAGTATTCATGGAGACCCACCAGGATCCCGACAACGCGCCGTCCGACGGCCCCAATATGGTGCCGATGAAGGACCTGCCGGCGTTGCTCGATCGGCTTATAGCCTTCGACCGGCTAGCCAAGGGGATTTAGCGCCCTACCTCCTCGGACGTCCCAATCGCTCTCTCGATGAGGTTCCGATGGCTGTCAGACAGGCGGATGCGGAATGGCGCGGCACGCTGCCAGGCAGCGGCCATATGCGGCTCGGCAGCGGCGCATTCGACGGCTCTTATGATTTCCGCTCCCGCATTGGAGACGGCGCCGGCACCAACCCGGAAGAGCTCTTGGGCGCCGCCCATGCCGGCTGCTTCTCGATGGCGCTGGCCGCCCAGCTGACCCAGGCGGGCTTCACGCCGGAACGCATCCACACCAAAGCCAAGGTCCATTTCGATCAGCAAGCCGGAGGGTGGACGATTCACACGATCGAGTTGGATACCGAAGGCTCCGTCACCGGCATCGACGACGCCCAGTTCGAGGCCAAGGCTCAGGACGCCAAGAAGAATTGCCCGGTGTCCCGCGCCCTCGCCGGGGTCGAGATCAAGCTGACGACGAAGCTGGTTTAGTCATCCCTGACGCGGCCGCGAGTCTGCTTCACGGCAGATCTTCGCGCCTTGGACTGAAGTCGCTCGCGGCGGGAAGAGAGGGTAGGCCTCGTCGGACGCCGCGGCTTGGGTGGAATGCTGGCGGCCCGGATGAGCTCGGCTAAACGCTCGATAGCGTCTTCACGGTTGCGGATCTGAGACCGGAAACGCTGGGCCGCGATCACCAGGATGCCGTCCTGGGTCAGCCGGCGCCCAGCAAGCCGTTCCAGCCTGGACCGGACGGCGTCGGGGATCGACGGCGAGCGGCGGATGTCGAATTTGAGCCGGACGGCGCTCGACACCTTATTGACGTTCTGACCGCCGGGACCCGACGCCAGAACGAATTCGAAGTCGAGCTCGCTTTCGTCGATCGCGATCCGATCGGTGATTGGGATCATCGGCTCACGCCGCTTCGCAAAGCTCTTCGTCGAGCCAGAGTCGGGCGAGAGCGGCCTCCACTTCGGCTGGCCGTTCCAGACGGCAGAGCCGCGCCTTCGCGTGCCGCCGCGCGTCGGGTGCGGCGGGCCAGGGCGCCTCCTCGACATAGCGTCCGAGATGTTTGCGGAAAACCCTCAGTCCAAGCGCATCGCCATAGAAGGCGAGGCTTTCGCGGAAATGATCGAGCGCAATGCCCAGGCGGAGATCGGGATCGGGCTCGACGACATCGCCGCCGGCCAGCGCCCGGTCGATCGCCGCCGCGATCCAGGGCCGGCCTTGGGCGCCGCGGCCGATCATCACCGCGTCGGCATGTGATTGGGTGAGCGCCTCTCGGGCCGAAGCGGCGTCCACGATGTCGCCGTTGACGATGACCGGCAGGCTCGTCGCTTGCTTGACAGCCGCCACCGCCGCCCAATCGGCGGATCCGGAATAGAATTGCTGGCGCGTCCGGCCATGGACAGTGATCGCTTGCGCGCCGACGCGCTCGGCTCGGGCGGCCAGCGCGGCCGCATTACGCGAGGCATCGTCCCAGCCCAGCCGCATCTTGACGCTGACCGGGCGGCTGGTGGCGCCGACAGCCGCCTGGATCAGGCTTTCGGCCAGATCGAGATCGCGCATCAGCGCCGAGCCCGAGAGGCAGCCCGTCACCTCCTTGGCCGGGCAGCCCATATTGAGATCGATGAGATCGGCGCCGGCCGTCTCCGCAAGGCGTGCCCCTTCGGCAATCCAGCGCGCCTCGCGTCCGACGAGCTGCACCACCATGAGCGGCAGACCGTCGCCGACAGCGGCGCGTCGGACCACGTCCGGCCTGCCCTTGGCGAATTCCGCGCAGGCGACCATCTCGGTCGCCACATAGGCGGCGCCCAGGCGTGACGCCGCGCGGCGGAAGGGCAGGTCGGTGACGCCGGTCATGGGCGCGATCAGCACGCGCCCGGCGATCTCGACATCGCCGATCTTAAAAGGAGCGCCCATCAGAAAGCTGCGTCGGCGAAACGCTTCAGGATCTCGGGATCCGTGGTGACCGGGCTCGGCACCACCTCGTCGGCGCCGAGATCGGCGATCCGGCGAATCATGTCCCTGAGCTCGGCGGGCGTGCCGGCGAATCCGGCCTGGGCTGCGGTCGCCTCGACCGCTTGCGGGTCCAGCCAATTCATATAGCGGCGCAGGTGCGTCGCGACCTGATCCCGCGCCTTGTCGCCGAGCGCGAACCAGAAGCCGGTGACGAGGATCGGCGCCGGCCGCCCAGCTTCCTTCCAGGCTTCGCGCGCCGCCTGAAACGCCTGCTCTATATCGCGCGGATCGGGTCCGAAGCTGAAACCGTAGAGCCCGTCGGCCCACCGTGCCGCCGCGCGGATCGCCTTGGGTCCGAGCGAGCCGGTCATCAGCTTGGGACCGCCGCGCTGTACCGGCTTCGGCTCAACCGGCCGGATGAGGTCCGGCAGCACCTTTTCGCCTGCCCACACGCGACGCATGGTGTCGACCAGACGCGCGAGCTCCGGCTGGTTGCGGCGCGCCCAGTCGGCACCGACCGCATGGTAGTCTTCCGTCCGGCCGCCGAGGCCGAAGCCCGCGACCAGCCGGCCATTGCTCAGCAGATCGATCGTCGCGAGCTGCTTGGCCAGCATCACCGGATCGTGCAGCGGCGCCACGATGATCGTGGTCGCGAGCTTCACCCGCTCGGTCCAGGCCGCACAGGCCGACATCAGCGACAGCAGCTCGGGGTTGGGAAAGGCAATCCGCTCGCCGGCGGCGAGCGTGGAATATGGGCCCTGATCGATCTCTGTCGCCCAGCGTCGGATCAACGCGCGGTCGAGCCCGGGCTCCATGACCGGAAGGGTCATGCCGATATCCATGGCTACATTACTCCGGCGCGCAGCAGGTCGTGGACGCTGACGATTCCGATCGGCCTTCCTGCCTCGGTTACCAGAATCGCGGTGAAGGGGTGGTCGCTGAGATTCATGGCGGCGAGCGCCTCGGCGGCCAGCGCATCGGGGCCGATCGTCTTGGGATTGCGGGTCATGACGGTCTCGACCCGCGCCGATACGAGGTCCGGTCCCATATGTCGCCGCAGGTCGCCGTCCGTGATGATACCGACCAGATCGCCGCTCCCGTCCACCACCGCGACGCAGCCGAACTGCTTCTCGCTCATCACGATGATTGCCTCGGACATGGGCCGATCCGGGGTCACCAGCGGGAGCCTGTCAGGACCATGCATCACGGCTGAGACCTTGATCAGCACGCGGCCGAGCCGTCCGCCTGGATGGAAGACTCGATAATCGTCGCGACCGAAGCCGCGCCGTTCCATCAGCGCCACCGCCAACGCGTCGCCGAGCGCGATCATCATGGTGGTCGAGGTCGTCGGAGCGAGCCCCATCGGGCAAGCTTCGGGTTCCGGCGGCAGGACGAGCGCCAAGTCGGCGGCTCGCGCGAGGCTGTTCTCCTCCGTCCCCGTGATGCTGACGAGCGGGATCGCGAAGCGGCGCGTATAGGCGACGATATCGTTGAGCTCGGCGGCCTCGCCGGAATTGGAGAGCGCCAGCACCGCGTCGGCCTTGGTGATCATGCCGAGATCGCCGTGGCTGGCTTCGCCCGGATGGACGAACAGCGCCGGCGTGCCGGTCGACGAGAGGGTCGCCGCGATCTTGCGCGCGACATGTCCGCTCTTGCCCATGCCCGTGACCACCGCCCGGCCATCGAGGGCGAGCAGGAGCTCGACCGCCCGCGCGAAGCGTCCGTCGAGCTGAGCCGCCACGGCGGCAAGGGCGCGCGACTCCTGGGTCAGCACGCGGCGCCCGATCCCGACCGCCGTATTCTCGGGCTCGGACCCAGGCTTTTGGACGAGCTGGGGTTTTTTGGCTTGCGGGCTGCGCGGGTTCACGCGAATCATCGCATCTTCAGTGTCGATCGAGCGCGAACGATACCGGTCGCGCCCGGCCGCGACAACCTCGGCGCCTTTGAAGACGGGAGCGAACGCTGTTCATGGCGGAGAATGTCGATCTCAAAGGCAAGGTCGCCATAGTCACCGGAGCCACGGGCGGCATCGGCCTTTGGACCGCGCTCGGCCTGGCCGAAAAAGGCGCCACTGTCGTGATCACCGGCCGCAGCGAGACGAGGTTGGCGGATGCCGTTTCCTGGCTTAAGGCCCGCGCGCCGGCCGCCGACATCGAGACAGAGCGAGCCGATTTCGCATCGCTTGCGGAAGTGCGCGCCATGGGCGAGCGGATCCTCGCCAAGCATCCGAAGATCGCGGTCCTGGTCAACAATGCCGGCCTCATGACGCTGAAGCGCGTCACGACCCAGGATGGGTACGAAGCGACATTCCAGATCAATCATCTTGCGCCCTTCCTCTTGACCCGGATACTGCTTCCGGCGCTCGAGGCCGCCGCCCCGTCCCGGATCGTGACGGTCGCCTCTCGCGCCTCGAGCTATGCCCGAATGGCCTTCGACGACCTTAACCTGTCCAAAGGACTCAGCTTCTGGAACGCCTATGGTCAGTCGAAGCTCGCCAACATCATGATGACTTATGGGCTCGCGAAGCGGCTGAAAGGGACCGGAGTGACCGCCAACGCGGTGCATCCGGGCCTTGTCGCCAGCAATTTCGGCAACAAAGGCCCGATCAGCAATGCCGTCTGGAAGGCGATGCGGCCCTTCATGCTCTCGGCCGAGGAGGGGGCGCGGAACTCGCTTTATGCGGCCACCGCGCCCGAGATGGAGGGCGTCACCGGCAAATATCTCATCGAGATGAAGCCGGCGCCGTCGAATCCGATTTCTTATGACGATGCGGCGGTCGAACGGCTATGGCGCATCACGGAGGAGATGATCGCGCCCGCGGCGGCCGGGTTGGCGGCATGATCATGCGAAACGTCGCCGCCATTCTCCTGGCCGGCCTTGCCTTGGCAGGCTGCAAGACCGCCCCTCGGACGGCCGAAGTGCCGCGGAATTATCTCTTGTTTTTCCGCTTCGATAGCGCCGATCTCAGCCCCGACGCGCGCCGGATCGTCGATCAAGCCGCAGCCGGAATCAAAGTTTTGAAGCCCTCCACGGTCGGAATAGCGGGCTTTACCGACAAGGTCGGCACGCCGGGCTACAACCAGCACCTCGCCGAACGGCGGATCGCGGCGGTTGAAGCGGCGCTGACCGCCGACGGTATCGACCCGAAGCTCTTCCTGACCATTCCCCTTGGCGATTCCGAACCCGTCGTCGGCGGGACGGGTGATCGCCGCGTGGAAATCCGCCTCGCGGCGCCGCCGAGCTCTTAGGCCCCGTTCGGCCGAAGGATGAACCAGGCGAGCGCGGCCGCGCCGGCCAGGGCGCAATAGATCGCAAAGGGCCGCATCATCTTGATCTCCGTCGCCCGGAAGTAGCGGGTAAGGAAGGCGACGCTGAGATAAGCGGCGACGCCGGCGACCACGCCCGACACGATCGACATGGTGAGAAACTCCGGCTTCAGCCGCCCGTCATGGACCGCGTGCACAAGCTTCGGCACTTCGAGCAGGCCGGCGCCTCCGATGATCGGCGCGGCGAGCAGGAACGAGAAATGGGCGGCGGCGTCCGACGATAGCCGCCGCGCCAAACCGGCGACGATTGTGGCGCCCGAGCGCGAAATGCCGGGGAGGAGAGCGGCGCATTGGACAACCCCGATGATGGCGGCATCGGTAACGGTGAGGTCGGCGATCGGCTTGCCCCGCTCGCCCCCGTCGCGCTGCGCGCGCAAGCGGTGGCGTCGGTCGCCGATGAACAGCATCGCCCCGTTCACGATCAGGAACATGGCCGCCAGCCCGGGCGCCCCGAAATTCTCGCGCAGCGCGTGATTGAAGAAATAGCCGGCCAGCGCTGCCGGGATCGTGCCGATTACAAGGAGCTTCAGAAGCTTGAGATAAGCCGGTCGCGCCGCCCGGTCGCCGGCCCCGACGAGCGCGAGGAGGAGATGGATCCAGTCCTGCCAGAAATAGATCAGCAACGCGGTTGCCGTCCCGAGATGCAGGATCACCAGAAAGGGCAGGAACCCCGGCCCGCGCGGATCGATCGGCCAGGTCAGCGCTGCCGGAACGATCACTGCATGGCCGAGGCTCGACACGGGGAAGAGCTCGGTAACGCCCTGCAGCACGGCCATGAGGATGGCTTGAAGGTACGACATGCGGCCTCGCGAATTGTCAGGTCGGGGGGAGGGGCTCTGGGTGACTCGTTTTTCGGGCGAGTCTAATCGTTCGTGGACTCTAGAGCCAGCGCGTTCGCCGCACGGTAACTACCCCTAATAGCCGCGCCCTCGTCGATTGCCCACAATATCTATTGGGGCGCGTTGACTCCTTGCGCGACCTGCACCTATCGTCCCGACTGCACGAACAGGATACGAGCATCATGTCGAGCGCCCCCGCAGCTTCGGATTCAGGCCGCGCCCGCCTGCGCGCGATCATCGAGGAGAAATCCTTGATGCGGGGCAATTTCACGCTCGCCTCGGGACGGCCGAGCAACTTCCTCTTCGATATGAAGAAAACGATGCTCGACCCGAAGGGCATCAACCTGCTCGCCGACGCGATCCTGGAGAAGACCGCCGGGATCGACGCGAGCGCCATCGGCGGGCTGGCGATGGGCGCGGTCCCGATCGTGATCGCCACGATCCTTAAAAGCCAGGACACGCGGCGACCGCTCAAGGGCTTCTGGGTCCGCAAGGAGCAGAAGGATCACGGCACCAAGGCCAGCGCCGACGGCTATATCGAAAGTGGCGCCCGCGTCATCGTCGTCGAGGATGTGACGACCACCGGCGAGTCGGTGTTGAAAGCGGTCGCCGAAGCCAAGGGGCGGGGTTGCGAGATCGCCGCCGTCGTCACCATTCTCGACCGACTTGAGGGCGCTCGCGAGCGGCTCGCGGCCGAAGGCATCGACCTGCTGGCGGTGTTCACGAAACAGGATTTCGGACTTTAGCGCTGGCCCCTTCGAACCTTGCATCATCATTCCAGCGGGAATGACGCTCAGAAAGTGTGCAAGGTTACTCCGCCGGCCGCTTCTGCGACGTGTATTTGGTGAGCTCCGAGCGGAGCGCGCCGACTTCGCCGCGGAGCTTGGCGAGGATGCCGGCACCTGCCGGACCCATGGTCTCCTCGGCGGAAATGTCGTTGGCATCCTGGATCAGCTGACAAAGGCGCATCGCGCCGATATTGACAGCGCTCGACCGCATGGCGTGGAGCTGATCCTTGAATTCCTTGAAATCATGGCCCGCGCGGGCGGCCGCCATGGCGCCGAGGCTTTGCTCGACATCGGCGAAAAAGGCCTCGATCACGTCGCGGAAAAAGGCGTCGTCGCCTAAGCCCGCCAGCGCCTCGAGCGCGGCCGAATCGATGATCGTCGCCTCGCGCGCGAATTTCGGATGCGCGGTGATCGGCGTGACGACCATGTTCGAGATCGGCTGGCGCCGCTGCTGCGGCGCCGTGCCCACCAGGCGCGCAAGCAGGGTCAGCAGCTCCTCGGCGGGCACCGGCTTCACGATCGCGGCATCCATGCCGGCCTCGCGACAAAGCCGCTCGGTCTCGCTGGTCGCCTCGGCGGTGAGGCCGATTAGTGGAAGGCGCTCGCCGAACGGCTCCATCTGCCGGTAAAGTTTGGCCACGTGGTAGCCTGACAGCTCCGGCATGTTCAGATCGAGGATTGCGGCGTCGATTCCCCCGGCCTCTAGCGCCGACAGCGCCTCGGAACCGTCATGGGCGTGCAACACGTGATGGCCGCCGCGCGCCAGTATGCGCTCCAGCACGATCCGATTGGTCTGATTATCCTCCGCCACCAGCACCCGGAAACGCCGCGTCGGCTCCGGCCCGAGGATCGGCCCCGGAGGCTCGTCCATCGGCACCACGTCCGTGTAGGGCGCGGGCGGCGCAGGTATCGGCGCCGGCTGAGGCGGGGCCTGCGGCTGGGACACCTTCTCGGCGCGGCCAAGCAGTCGACCGATCGTGCGAACGAGGATCTCATCCTCCGACGGCCAGGACAGGATGGTGTCCACCGTCGCGGGCGCCATCTCGGCGAGATGCGGCACCAAGCCGGCATTGGCTATGACCAGCGTGGCGGGCGCGGTGCGCGTGATCCGGCCGCCAAGGCGCGATGCGGCCGCGAGCGCCTCCACCGGCTCGGTGCGGCCGTCGAAGATGAGCAGATGATAGCCGGAAGGTATTTCCATGCCGGCCTCGGCGCGCGGACCCAGCGTGGTGAAGCTGATCCCCATGGCGTCGAGCACGGGAAGGTTGGCCAGAATCCGGGCAAGGCCCGGGTCCGAACCGAAGAGTCCGACCGCCGCGCTCTCCAGCCGTCGCGGCAGGCCGTGCGCGGTCGGCACCATCGGGATCTCGGCTATGAAGCGGCTGCCGGCCCCGGGCTCGGCCGTGGCGGCCACTGTGCCGCCCATGAGTTTGGCGAGCTCGCGCACCATCGCGAGCGACAGCAAGGGGCTGCCCGATGCCGTGGCGTCCCCATCCTGTCGCGCCGGCGCAAAGGCGTGGCCGAGCGCCGCCGCGTCGAGTTCGGGACCCGTGTCGCGGATCTCGAACCGTGCAGCGATGAAAGATTCGGCCGCCGCGCCGCGGACGCCGCCCACCATGACGGTCAGACAAACCTCGCCGCGGTCCGTGCGGCGAACGGCATTGGAGACCAGGCTGATCAGCATGCGCCGGAGCTCGATCGGATGCCCGACCAGATGATCGGGCAGCAGCGGATCGATTCGGCATCCGAGCAGCAGACCTTTGCGCGTCGCCTCGGGTGCGGCGAGCGCGACCACCTCGTCCAGAAGCTTGGGCAGATCGAAAGCCGAGGGCCGCGAGACCGCCGAGCCCGATTCCAGCATCGAGAAATCGAGCAGATCGTCGATCATGCCGAGCATCGCGCCGGCCGACGAGCGGATCGTGTCGAGCATCGTCGTCTGGTCGGGGTTGAGCTCTGGCCCCTTCATGAGATGCGCGAGTCCGACGATCGCGCCCAGCGGCGTGCGAAGCTCCTCTCCGGTCAGCGCGAAGAGGCGGCTTCTTGCGTCGGCCACGGTCTGGACCTCGCTGCGCGCCCTCGCCAGCCGGCGGATGATCGTCGCGAGGTAAGCCGGCAGGAGTGCAAGCGCCAGAAGAAGGCCGACCGAGATCGACCAGTTGTTGCGCCAGACCGGCGTGGTCGCGACGACGACGGCGAATCCGATGAAGCTCGCGCCCGAGGCTGCCTGCAGCCAACGCGTCCCGTTGCGATGGCCGTGGCTGAAGATCAGCCACAGATAGAGAAGAAACCAGGGCGCGGTCGCCTGATTGCCGACGATGAGAAAGGCCGAGAGGAGCGCCACGTCGAGCAGCAGCGCGAACAGTCTTCGCGCATCCGCGCGGGTCGGACGCAAAATGAAATGAATGACCGAGAGCCACACCGCCCCGGTTCCGATGCCGGCCATTGTCGCGGCGAACAGCGCCTCGCCGCTTTCAGGCCGCAGGATCCGCCAGACGACGGCCATCGTCAGCAATCCCGCCGCGATCGCGGCTCGCATGACGGTCTGCTGCAGCTCGCCGTCACCGCGCTGCGCCGCAAGCCGCGCCGCCTCGGCGGGCCGACCGAAGATAAAGGAGAGCAGCGCCGCGATCGGCGTGAGGATCAGAAATCCGCCGGCCACCGCGGCGACAACCGGGTGCGCCGCCGCCAGGCCGCCGCGCGTCGCCAGCACCGTCCATCCGGCGGCCGATGTTACAAAAACGGCCGCCAAAAGGGCGACCGCGACCCGGAGCCCGCGCGGCACTGCCGCGCCAGCCTGGTCGCGTTCGGGCCCCGACGGATCAGTCCTGGCCACGCGTGGACGTATCGTGGTGCGGAAAGATCAAGCGAACGGTGGTCCCTTGGCCCTTCTGGCTCTCGATTTGGAGCGAACCGCCATGGATTTCGACGAATTCCTTCGTCAGCGGCAGCCCCAGGCCCGTGCCCTTGCGGCTTTTCGTCAAGGCCTCCTCGACCTGGCCGAATCGCGTAAGGGCGATATCGATTTCTTCTCGACTCATGCCGATGCCGTGGTCCTCGATCTCGATCATGGTCGCGTTGACCGTCGCGTTCGCCCGGACCGAGACTTGCGTCCCTTTGGGGCTGAACTTCACCGCGTTGCTGATCGTATTGGCGAGGCACTGCTTCACGCGTCGACGATCCGCATGCATCGGCGGAAGCGTGGGCGCGATGCGCGCGCTCAAGGTGACACCGGCGCGCGCGGCCTCAGGCGTCATGAGGACGAGCGTCTCGTCCACGACCGCCGCCAGATCGAAGAATTCGTATTCGATCTGGAGCTTGGTCTCCTCGATCTTCGCCAGATCAAGAATGTCGTCGATGATCGCGAGGAGATGCTGGGCGCTGGACCCGATGTCCCGGCTGTAATCGGTGTAGCGGGTATTTCCGAGCGGCCCGAAGATGCCTTTGGCCATGACGTCGGCGAAGCCGATGATCGCATTCAAAGGCGTGCGCAGCTCGTGGCTCATATTGGCGAGGAAGTCGTTCTTGGCGCGGTTGCCCGCCTCGGCAAGCACGCGGGCCTCGCTCTCGCGCCGAGTCGCCACCACTCGGTCGGTGACGTCGACGGAAACGGTGACGATGAGCGTCTCTTCGTCCTGATCCGCGCGAACCGCGGTCCGCGTGGTCTGCAGGAAGCGGTTGGGCTCATCGGGAATGAGCAGCTCTTCCTCGTAGGCGATCGATCCGTCCGCCGGCAATGTCGGCGGCACGAAGCCGGGATCGGCGTGGCGAGCGCCGAGCGCGCGGAACTCCATCGCCTTGCGATTCGCGAACAGCGTATGACCGGAGGGATCTTCGGCGCTGATCATCACCGGCACGGCATTGATGAGGTCAAGCAGCTGGGCGTGGCTCCGCTCCAACGCGTCACGGTGGAGCTCGGCGTCGCGCGCGAGCTGGACCTCGAGCTGGGCGGCACGGTCATTGAGCAGCAATTGCTGCCGGTTGATGAGGAGCAGGTTGCGCGAGCGCGCGCGGAATTCGTAATGATCAACAGGGCTTAGAAGGAAATCCGTGGCCCCGGCGGCCAGCGCCTCGTAACGGAGGTGCTTGTCCTCATAAGCGGACACGACGATGATCGGCGTGCTCTCGACTTGCGGCGAGGCGCGTACGGCGCGGATCAGATCGGCGCCGTTCATCTCCGGCATGTTATAGTCGGTGATGATCAGATTGGGCGGCTGACGCCGGCAATAGTCCAGCGCTTCCTTGGGATTCTGGAAGGTCTGGACGGCCACCTTGCCCTCCAGCGTCAGCGCCAAACGCTTCAGGATGCTCAGGTTGGTGAGCCGGTCATCGATTATGACGATGGTTGGCGGATCATCGGGCGCCGGACCGCGATCCGAATGTCGATCCACCTCTGCCGTTCGTCCCATCAACTGGCGCTGCTCCGATCGCGCGAGAGAGACCTCCTCCCGAGTCGCATGTCCGAATATATCCGATTAACGGTTTAGTAATAGTTACCGCGAGAGTCCGGGCTGCGATTTCGCCACGCTTTCGACAACAAATCGGGGGAAATTGCGCCGGGATTCGGTATGATCGACGCGAATTCCGGGAGATGGTTGGCAATGATGGGCAGCGGCGGTTACGCGGCGAGCGCTGTGGCGTTGGCCCTCCTCCTGGGAGGCCTTGCCGACGCGGAACCTGCAGAGCAACCGGTGTTCATCTCGATCGGCGGCGGGGCGGTCGACAGCGCCGCCTTCCGATGGAGCTCGGCGCTGGCCCAGATCCTTTCCCGGCCGCCCGGCCTGCCCAAATGCGACGCCGGCTCGCCCTGCGGCATCCCGGGCATCATTGCCGGGGCCCAGACCTATGACCGAGCGGAGCCGCTGCTGGCAGCGATCGCCGAAGGCAAAGTCGCGACCGGAATATTGTCGGGGACGCAAATCTATGAGGCGCGCTGCGCGCCGTCGAAAAATCGGCCCGCCACGGACATCCGCGTGCTGAAGGCCCTGTATCGCCAGCCGCTCCAGCTCATTGTCCCGGCCGAGTCCACGATAAAGACCGCAAAGGATCTCGCCGGGGCGACGATAGCGGTCGGCGAGCGCGGCAGCGATTCCGATATCGCCGCGGCGGCGCTGCTGGAGGCCTACGGGCCTTACAAGCCCCGGATCAAGGTCGAACGGATGGCGCCCGACATGGCTATCCAGGCGCTCAAGAGCGGTGCCGCGAAAGCTGCAATCTTCGTGGGGCATTTGGTCGACCTTCCGATCGCCGAGTTGCTGGCCCACGGCGGCTTCAAGCTGGTGGCGCTCCCCGACTCGGCCGAGCGCCGCCGGATGCTCCGCGCTTTGCCGTTGTTCGAGCCGGACAGCATCACCGCCGGCACACCCCCTGCGAGCCTCGCGACCATTTCGGAACACGCCTTCTGGGTCGCGGGACCGGCGCTCGGCGCCGTCCCCGCCGAGGAGCTCGTGGCGACCGAGTCGAGCTCCCGCAACGCGGCGCGGCTGGCGGAGCTAGTCGACCCGGTGGTGCCGGTCGCGGAGGGCGAGGCCTTCCACCGCCTCCCCGCCCCTCTGGCCGACGGCTTGCAGCACTTCGCCGTCGCCTCGCACCTGCCCGTCGACGTGGTCGACTGCCCGGCCCAGATCGGCTCTAAATGACCATCTTGTGGTCGGTGATCGCGAGCATCGGATAATCGTGCGGCTTGTTGCCGTAGCCCCAGCTTTCGCTGAAAGGCCCGTTATCCTTGATCCAGGCCGCCACGCGCCTGGCCTTTTCTTCTTGGACGCAGTTCGGACCGGCGAGCCGGCCCGTCAGCCGTCCCTCGACCAGCTCGACGGGCGTTCCGATCACCGCGTCCGCCTTGATCTCCGCGGCGCGCAGCAACGCCGGCACGTAGATGTCGGGCGAGCCGGTCGCGATCACGATCGCACGGCCGGCTGCTTTGTGCGCGTGCAGCTCGGCCACCAGATTCTGCCGCCAACGAATGCGGGTGCCGAGCAGCCGGCCGGCCGCCTGGGCCTCGGCAGCGGTGGCGCCGCGGACCGACCATCGGAGAATCGCTTCTTTCGCCCGCCCGCGCAGATCGCTGCGTCCGGGCCGATAGGCGAACCCGGCCATCGCGTAGGCGCGCAGAGTCCGCCGCCAGCCGACCAGAACCGCGATCCACATCGGCAGGCTGTCCTGCCGGGTCAGCGTATGGTCGAGATCAAAGACCGCGACGCCGTTCGTCATCCCTGAAATCCCTCATCCAGCCTCTTGCTGGTTTCGTCGATCAGCGTGCGAAGGAGCTCGGCGGCCGGAAGCTGCCGCGCCAGCGGCGCGCCTTGGCCCGCCCAAAGCGACAGCGCCTCCGGATCGCCTTGCTTGGCGGCGGCCCCTCGAATGCCGCGAGTCAGCGAATTGAGCACCGGAAAGGCCGGCAGCTCGCGCTGGCGGACACCGATCTCCGCCATGAAACGATTGCGGATGCCCCGCGCCGGGCGGCCCGAGAAGGCGCGGGTAATCTCGGTCGAGTCGGCCCGCTGATCGAGGAGCGTCTTTTTCCATGCCGCCGACGCGCCGCACTCGGGACAAGCCAGGAAGGCGGTGCCGAGCTGAACCCCGGTCGCGCCCAGCATCAGCGCGGCCGCAATGCCGCGCCCATCCATGATGCCGCCGGCCGCGATCACCGGCACGCGCACCCGGTCGACCATGGCGGGGACAAGCGCCATCGTCCCGACCATGCTGTTCTCGAACGCGTCGAGGAAACTCCCGCGATGCGCGCCGGCCTCCGCGCCCTGGGCAGCGATCGCGTCCACCCCGTCCTCCTCCAGGCGGATCGCCTCGGGAACGGTGGTCGCCGTGCCGACCACGATGATTCCAGCCTGCTTCAAAGCTGCAATCCGATCGCGCGACAGAGCGCCGAAGGCATAGGAGAAGACCGCCGGCCGCTCTTCGACGATCACGGTCAGCTGAGCGTCGAGGTCGGGCAGGGAAAGGGCGGGCGGATCGTCGGGCACGCCATAGCGATCACGCCACGGCGCAAGGATCGCGCGCGCCGCCGACACCTTGGCCGGATCGTGTGCCTCGGGCGTCGTGACGAACAGGTTGACGGCAAACGGTTTGTCGGTCAGTCCACGCGTGGCGCGGATCATCCGGCGAATGGCGTCGGGCGAGGAATAGGCCGCGCCCAGCGAACCCAGACCGCCGCCGTTCGACACGGCGGCCGCAAGCTCCGGCGTCGACGCCTCGCCGGCCATGGGCGCGAGGACGATCGGGACCGCGACCTGAAACAGGCGAGCGACTGGCGTGTCGGGCCACATGGATGACCGTCCGGGCTAGGGCGATGGCGCGACGCACAATCCTCGCTCGGCGGCCCCAAATCAAGGGCCGCGCGGGTCGTCGGCCCGTTTGCATACGAAGGGGACGGTGGGATAGAACGAGCCGTCTCCAAATCGGCCCGAAATCCTTGCAGGAGCACGCCCTTGGCGTCCTACCAGTACGTGTATGTCATGAAGAACCTGTCCAAGGTCTTCCCCGGCGGGAAGAAGATCCTGGAAGGGGTGTGGCTGTCCTTCTTTCCAGGCGCCAAAATCGGCGTGCTGGGGCCAAACGGCGCCGGCAAGTCGACCCTGATGAAAATCATGGCAGGGCTGGACACGGACTACGCAGGCGAGGCCTGGGCGGCGGAGGGCGCCAAGGTCGGATATCTGTCGCAGGAGCCCGAGCTCGACCCGACCAAGGACGTCGCCGGCAATGTCATGGAGGCGCTCGCCGGCACGAAGGCGATTCTCGACCGGTTCGAGGAGGTCTCGATGAAGCTCGGCGAAGTCACCGACCCCGACGAGATGACCAAGCTCATCGAGGAGCAGGCCGAGCTTCAGGAGAAGATCGATGCCGCGAATGCCTGGGACCTCGACCGCACGGTCGAGATCGCGATGGATGCGCTCCGCTGCCCGCCCGGCGATGCCGATGTGACCAAGCTCTCCGGCGGCGAGCGACGCCGGGTGGCCCTATGCCGCCTGTTGCTCGAAAAGCCCGACCTGCTGCTACTCGACGAGCCGACGAACCATCTCGACGCCGAATCCGTCGCTTGGCTCGAGCGGACCCTCAAGGAATATGCGGGAACGGTCGTGCTGGTAACCCATGATCGCTATTTCCTCGACAACGTCACCGGCTGGATTCTCGAGCTCGACCGTGGCAAGGGCGTGCCTTACGAGGGCAATTACTCGTCCTGGCTCGAGCAGAAGCAGAAGCGGCTGGAGCAAGAGGCTCGCGAGGAGTCGGCACGCCAGAAGACGCTGGCGGCAGAGCTCGACTGGATCCGCGCTTCACCGCGCGCGCGCCAGGCAAAATCCAAGGCTCGCATCTCAGCTTACGAATCGCTGCTGTCCCAACAGCGCGACGGCCCGGTCGGCGACGCCCAGATCGTCATCCCCGTCCCGCCGCGCCTCGGCGACGTGGTGGTCGAGGCGAAGCATCTGAAAAAGGGCTTCGGCGACCGCATGCTGATCGAGGATCTCGAATTCAAGCTTCCGCCCGGCGGGATCGTGGGCGTGATCGGGCCCAACGGCGCCGGCAAGACCACGCTCTTCCGCATGATCACCGGCCAGGACAAGCCGGATGCCGGCGAATTCAAGGTCGGCGATACGGTGAAGATGGGCTATGTCGACCAGTCGCGCGACTCGCTCGACGGCAAGAAGACCGTCTGGGAGGAGATCTCAGATGGCAAGGATATGATCGAGCTCGGCAAGCGCAGCATGCCGAGCCGCGCCTACGTCGCGGCGTTCAACTTCAAGGGCTCCGACCAGCAGAAAAAAGTCGGCGCGCTATCGGGCGGCGAGCGCAACCGGGTGCACCTCGCCAAGATGCTGAAATCCGGCGCCAATCTGCTGCTGCTCGACGAACCGACGAACGACCTCGACGTGGACACGCTGCGCGCGCTCGAGGCGGCGCTGGAAGACTTCGCGGGCTGCGCCGTGGTGATCAGCCACGACCGCTGGTTCCTCGACCGCATTGCGACCCACATCCTGGCGTTCGAGGGCGACAGCCAGGTCGTTTGGTTCGAGGGCAATTACGAAGCCTATGAGGCGGACCGCAAACGCCGCCTCGGCGCGGAAGCCGATCAACCACACCGGATCAAGTACAAGCCCTTGACCCGCTGAGCTTTCTCGTCAGGCCTTGTTGCGCAGCGCGTCGACGCTGATCGGGCCCGCGCCGGCCGCGGCCAGATAGAGGAAGGCGAAGCAATAGAACACCGCCCCCTCGCCCTGGTTCACCAGCGGGAAGAACCCCCGCGGCGCGTGGACCATGAAATAGGCCACCGCCATCTCGCCCGACAGGATGAACGCCGCGATCCGGGAGAAGAGCCCGACCAGCAGCAGCGCGCCGCCAATCAGCTCGATGATGCCGGCCGCCAGGATGAGCGGCGGCAGCGGACCGGCAAACATGGCGACTTGCGGAAAGCCGAAAAGCTTGGCGGTGGCATGCTCCAGGAAGAGGAGCGCGACGACGATGCGGAAGACGCTGAGGAGCTGCGGCGACCAGCGGGCCAGAAATGACATGGCGTGTACCCCCCAATGGCGTTTGTTTCCGCCATTGGGCCCGGCACGGCGCTGGAGCGCAACAGATTATTGCATGACCCCGAGATCGGGCATCTGGGCCATGGCGCCCTCCGGCTTGCGGAATACCGGCAAGAGCGCACGCGCCAAATCCCCCACCGGCCCGTCGAGGCCGGCGATGGCCGCGCGCCCCTCCTCGTCCAGGTCGGCGCCATCCGTGAGGAGCTCGCGGATCGCGGCGAAAGGCGAGAGCGGCTTGGGATAGACTGCGACGACGACCGGCTGGTCGGCGGGAATGGCGGCCGCATCATGCGCGACCTGCTCCGCATCCGTCAGGCCGCCGAGCTGGTCCACCAGTCCCCGTTCTTTCGCCTGCTGGCCCGTCCAGACCCGCCCGCCGGCGGACTGCGCCACGACGGCCGGCGGCAGCTTGCGACCGGCGGCGACCCTGGCGATGAAGCCGTCATAAATCTGGTCGAGAGACGCGTTCAGCTTCTGAAGCTGATCCGGCGTGAAGGGGCTGAAGGGCGATTCCATGGTCGCAAAGCCCCCGTCGGACGTGCGGTCGGTCGTGATCCCGAGATCGGCCAACCCCTTCGCGATCACGAACTTCCCCGAGAACACGCCGATCGACCCCGTCAGAGTTGCGGGATCGGCGACGATCTTGTCGGCATCGACGGAAATCCAATAGCCGCCCGAGGCCGCCGTCGCGCCCATGGAGACGATGATCTTCTTCCCGGCGTCCTTGGCCTTATCGACTGCCCGGCGGACCGTTTCCGAACCCGAGACCGAACCGCCAGGGCTGTCGACCCTGAGAACGATCGCCTTGATCGCCGGGTCGGCGGCCGCCTTGGCCAATCCGCGCAGGACCGTATCGCCCCGTGTGATGTCGTGCTCGTCCTTTGTGGGGTCGATCGGGCCGGCGGCGCGACCGATCGTGCCCACCTCGTACACCAGCGCGATATTGGGCTTGCCGTGCGGCTCGGTCGCGCTCGCGTAATCGATGACGGGCACCAGCTTCTCCCCCTCGCCCGCGGCCTGTCTTGCCGCAGCGACGGCCTCGTCGGCGTAGCCGACATGGTCGATCAGCTTGGCCTCGACGGCCTCGCGCGCGGCGAGCGGCCCGCGCGCCAGGATCTGTCGAACATCGTCAGGCTGAAGCTTGCGGCTCTGGCTGATATCGGAGACGAGCTGCATCGTCAGATCGTTGGCGAGGCTTTCCATCATCTCCCGCGCCGGCTGCGTGAAGCCCTTCTCGGTGAAGGTCTCGGGCGCGGTCTTGTAGTCAGCCCGCTTTGAGAATTCGGGTTCGATGTCGAGCTTGGCGAGCGCATCCTTGAAGAAGGGCTGCTCGAGCGTGATCCCGCTGAGCGTCAGCTCCCCCAAGGGCTGGATCCAGATCTGGTCCGCGGCTGAAGCCAGCGCATACTGGCCATTGCCGGGCGCGCCTTCGCCAAAATCGTCGGCATAGGCGTAGACGAACTTGTTGGCCGCGCGGAACCGCGCGATCGCGCCCCGTAGCTCTTGGACCTGCGCAAGGCCGGGAGACGCATCGATCTTGATGATCATGCCTTTGACCCGGGAGTCCTTGGCGGCTCGATCGATGGCGGCGATCACATCCCTGAGCTTGGCCGCGCGCCGTGTGAAGGGGGACGCGAATCCGGTCTGGATCGGCAACTCCTCGGTGAAGGGACCCTGCACGGTCAGGCTCAGTACCGAGTTGTCCGCGACCGGCTCCGGCGCTCTGCCCGCGACATGGAGGCGCGAGATCGCAACCACCGTTCCTGCGATCAGCAAGATGAAGATCAGGCCGACCACAGCGAGAAAGCGAACGATGAAGCGCATCCAGCTCTCCTTGGAATCCTAATGCGACTCTGCAGGCTGCGTGGGAGCCAAGCGATAGCCGCCCGCCTCGGTCACCAGGAAGCGGGTCGCCGGATCGTCTGTCTCGATCTTCTGGCGCAGGCGCCAGATGTGAGTCTCGACCGTATGCGTGGCGACGCCGCTCGAATAGCCCCAAACACGGGCCAAAAGCTCTTCGCGTCCGATGACGGAGCCCTCGCCCTCGGCGAGGCACGCCAGGAGTTTGCATTCGAGCTCCGTCAGCCGGATGGAGTCGGATTCGAGACGCAGCTCGCGGTCGGCGGGCGCGAACTCGTACGGGCCGAGGCGCCGGCTGCGGGCCCATTCCGGCTCGGAAGCATGCGCGTCGACGCGCGCGAGGAGCAGACCAAGCCGCGTGGGGCGGCTGATCGGCTCGTCCTCTTCGTCCAGGGGCGCCTGGATCGTTCCCAAAATCAGGAGCGGCCCGGCGTGACCGTCGGCCCGCAGCCGCGCGGCGGCCTCGCTCCGCCGCGCCTCGTCATCGAGATCGAGGATGACGAGTGAATCCGGCTCCGGCGGCCCCGACAGGGCGGCGAAGCGCCACCCGGCCGCCGGCTGACGGTGCTGCGCGAGCGCATGGATCAGGGAATCGTCGTCGGCAATCACATAGATGGTGCGTCGCGCCGAGACGTCGGTAGCCATCGCGTTCGGGCGCTCAGCTGCGGCTCGACAGATCCGTGTTTTTGATCGGCAATTGGCGGATCCGCTTACCGGTCGCGGCAAAGATCGCGTTGCAGAGCGCAGGCGCAATCGGCGGCGTGCCGGGTTCGCCGATTCCGCCCCATTTCTCACCGCCCGACAGCGCGAAATAGGTTTCGATCTTCGGCGAATCCGCCATGCGGACCATTGGATAATTGTCGAAATTGCTCTGCTCGACCTGCCCGTCCTTGACCGTGATCTCGTCGTAGAGCGCGGCCGTCAGACCATAAATGACGCCGCTCTCCATCTGCATCTCGACGGTCCTCGGATTGACCACATGGCCGCAATCGACGACCACGACCACCCGTTCGACCTTGACCGCGCCCTTGGGATCGACCGCCACGTCCACCACCTGACCGACGATCGTGCCGAAGGATTCGTGTATGGCGATGCCGCGGCCCTTGCCGAGCGGCAGCGTCTCGCCCCAGCCCGACTTCTCCGCCAGCTTGTCCAGGACGCCCAGGAAATCAGCCTTTCCGGCCAGCAGCTTGCGCCGATACTGATAGGGATCCTGGCCGGCAGCGTGGGCGAGCTCGTCGATATAGCTCTCCACCGCGAAGGCGTTCTGCGAGCTGCCGACCGAGCGCCAGAACATCACCGGGATATGCGTGTTCTTGATCACGCAATCGACCTTCAGGTTGGGAACCGCATAAGGCATGTTCGCCAGCCCTTCGACGGCCATGGGCTCGATCGGGTTGGAGCCCATCGGAATCGGGAAGGCGTCGCCCAGGGACTTCAGGATCGAGCCGACGGCCGTCCGCGCCTCCCAGGCAACGGGCATGCCGTCCGGGCCCAGCGCCGCCTTGAAGCGGATCGCCGCCTGCGGCCGGTATCGGTCGTGCCGCATGTCCTCCTCGCGCGTCCAGATCAGCTTGACCGGTTTGCCGACCGCCTTGGAGGCCGCGATCGCCTGGAGCATCTCGTCATTGACCGCGCGACGGCCGAACCCGCCGCCGAGGAAGCAATTGTGGACATAGACATTTTCCGGCGCGACGCCGGCCGCCTTGGCAGCCATCCGGGCGGTCATGTCCGCCGCCTGCGTGCCCATCCAGAGTTCGACCTTCTCCGGCTGGACATGGGCGGTGCAGTTGAGCGGCTCCATGGTGGCGTGCGCGACGTGCGGCACCTCATAGACCGCCTCGATCGGCTTGCCGCCGCTCATCGCGGTCGCCGTGTCGCCGACGGTCTTGGCGACCAGCGCCGGGCCGTCGAGGGCGGTCAGGTAATCCTTGCGGAACTGGGCGCTGTCGGTGCCCGCGCCGGCGCCGTAATCCCATTCGACCGGCAGCGCGGCCACAGCCTCCTTGGCCCGCCAGAAGCGATCGGCGACCACCGCGACTCCATGCGGGACCGGCACCACCGCCTTGACGCCGCGGCGACCCAGCACGGCTTTCTCGTCATATTTCTTGAGAGATCCGCCCGGCACCGGGCAAGCGACAACTGCGGCGTAGAGCATTCCCGGCAGTCGCACATCGATCCCGAATACCGCCTTGCCGGTGACTTTGACCGGCGTATCGAGGCGCGCCATCGGCTTGCCCATCAGCGTGTACTGATCGGGCGTCTTGATGGCCGGCTCGGCGTCGAGCTTTACCTTTGCCGCGTCCGCAGCGAGCGCCCCGTAACCGAGACTGCGCCCGCTGGCTGAATGCGTGACCTTGCCGTCGCCGGCCTGGCAATCTTGGGCCGCGACGCTCCAGCGCTTCGCCGCCGCCGCGACGAGTCGCGCGCGGGCGCTGGCCCCGGCCTGCTGTAGATAGGGCCGCGAGCCCCGCACCGCGGCGCTGCCGCCGGTGATCATCAGCTTATAGACGCCGTTCTCGCGGATGTTGCGGTTGGCGGAGGCATATTCGGCCCGCACCTTGCTCCAATCGCAGGCGAGCTCTTCGGCAACGATCATCGGCAGCGCGGTCAAGATCCCCTCGCCCATCTCTGACTTCGCGACCCGAATGATGACCGAATCATCAGGCTCGATCACGATCCAGGCATTGACCTCGGCGCCGCCGGTTGCGGCCTTGTCCCAGGGCTCGGGCGCCATCGGCGGCAGCGCCGCGAAGCCCGGAATCGCAACCCCGATCGCCAGTCCGCCGGCCGCGCTTGCCGAAGCCCGGATGAAAGCCCGTCGGCCGATGCCGACTCGTTCGATATGGCCCATGGTCGCCTCCTTCGGACTCGATCAGCCGTTCGTCAGCGCGGCGGCGCGATGGATCGCCGCCCGCAGCCTGGGATAGGTCCCGCAGCGGCAGATATTGGTGATCTCTTCGTCGATCTGCGCGTCCGTCGGCTTGGGGTTCTTTTGGAGCAAAGCTACCGCGGCCATGATCTGGCCGGACTGGCAATACCCGCACTGCGGCACATCCTCGGCGATCCATGCCTTCTGCACCGGATGACTGCCGTCCTCCGACAGGCCTTCGATCGTCGTGATTTTCGCACCGTTGGCGTCGCTGACGGCGACCTGGCAGGACCTTACGGCATCGCCGTTCAAATGAACCGTGCAGGCGCCGCACTGAGCGATGCCGCAGCCATATTTCGTGCCGGTGAGGCCGATCTCGTCCCGCAGCGCCCAGAGCAAGGGGGTTTCGGGCTCGACATCCAGCTCATGCCGCTTCCCGTTCACCGTTAGAACGATCATCCGCGAATCTCCCGATGGCGGCCGTGAGCCCGGATCGTCGGAGGACGCCAGGAGCCGGCGCAAGCTTGATCTAGGGCAATCTAGCACGACGTCCAGCGCCCGGCGAACCCTCCTCATCCGGGAGCATTATCACGGCCGTTTACCCTTTCTGCATTTCTGCAACGCAAGCTAAGAGTCGCGAGTTTTTTCAACCGAATGGGTTCTTTGTTCGGATGTCGGATGGGTCTTCTCCCCCGCGGGAGTTCCGTCAGAGCTTCGCGCTGATCGACAGCGACGGAAAGCTCGTCGACTGGGATTCCGGGCTCGAGATCGAATGGGCGGCCGCGCGCGATCTCATTCGGCGCGGGTCGTCCTATGCCGATATTGTGCGCCGCCTCTGCGCCGGCCCGCAGATCGAGCCCTTCATCAAGGCGAATTTCGGGTCGATCGACTTCGCCAGCCATATCGAGGAGCGGATTTCCGGCCTCGGAAGCGACCGGTCGCACGAATACAGGACCTCCGACGGGCGCACGATCCGGGTGCAAGAGCGTCCGACCCGAAATGGAGGCGTCCAAAGAAGCGCGCGGGACATTACCGAAGAACTCGAAGCCCAGGAGCAGCTCGCCCATGCGCAAAATTTCGACGCGGAGAGCGTCGGCGCCGTTACCGAGGTCCGCCGGGAGCCCAATGGCAACTACGTCTTTCCGCGAGCGACGGAAGAGCTGTGCCGGGTGATGAACCTGCCGCCGGAATTCATCGGCGCCGACCCGATGGCCATCCATGCGCGCATGGCGGTGACGCCCGAAGAGACGGCGCGCATGGGCGCGATGTTCGAACAGAGCGCGCGAACGCTCGCCAGCATCCGCTTCGATTTTCGCGCGCGCGACGGCCAAGACAAGCTCAAATGGTTCCGCGAATCGCTGATCCCGCGGCGCGAGCCCGACGGAACGGTCATCTTCAGCGGCGTGATCCGCGACGTCACCCGCGAAAAGCGGGCGGAGGACCAGCTCGAGCTGCTGCGAAACGTCGTCGTCCGGTCGTCGGATTCGATCATCGTCATGGAAACCGAGCCCGCGCCGACCGGAAAGACCAAGATCATCTATGTCAATCCTCAGTTCATCGAGCTGTTCGGCGGCAGCTTAGAGACGCTGATCGGCAAGGATGCCGAGATCCTTCAGACCGACGAGGCCAGCCGCGCGAGCGCCCGCGCTCTTGCCGCAGCGCTTCAGAAGGGTGACGGCCAGCCGATCGAGTTCCGCGCCCGCAATCGCCTAGGTCTTTCGATCTGGATCGAGGCGCGCGTCTATCCGGCACAAAAGCTGGACGACGGATCTCATCGCTGGGTGATCATTTCACGCGACGTATCGGACCGCAGGCGCGCCGAGGCCGAGCTGTTGCAGATGAAGGAGGAGGCTGAGGCTGCGAGCCGCGCGAAGGGACAGTTCCTTGCCAATATGAGCCATGAGCTCCGCACGCCGCTCAACGCCATTATCGGCTTCTCCGAGCTGATCGAGCAAGGCGTCGAGCGGGATGGCTGGCAGCAAGGCTACAGCGAGTATCTCCACGACATCAGCGCCAGCGGTCGGCATCTGCTCACCCTCATCAATACGATTCTCGACCTGTCCAAGATCGAGGCCGGCATGGTGACCCTCGATCTCGGGGCGGTCGATGTGGATGAGCTTCTGGTCACCTCGGTCGCGCTCGTGAGCGGCCTGGCCACGACGGCCGGCGTCGATCTCAAGCTCATCCGCCCCTCGGAGCAGCTGGAGGTCGACGGCGATTATGTGAAGCTCAAGCAGGTCATGCTGAACGTGCTGTCGAACGCGATCAAATTCACGCCGACCGGCGGCTCGGTGAGCGCTTTCACGAGCATTACCGAAAACGGCATCGGCATCACCGTCGCCGACACGGGTTGCGGTATTTCCCAGGCCGATCTGGCGCGGATCGCGCAGCCTTTCGTCCAGGTCGAAAGCTCCCTGTCGCGCAAGCATGATGGGACAGGTCTGGGCCTGTCGATCGCGAAAAAGCTTTGCGAGCTGCATGGCGGCGAGCTCGTCATCACCAGCACCGAGGGCAAAGGGACGACGGTCGAGATCGTGCTGCCCCGCCTGATCGGGCGCATCGAGGCCGCCGTCAGCGCCGTTCAGGAGCGACGCGCCCTGCCGGTTCAATAGGGCGCGCCTCGGCGCAGGATTGGCCGCCGCTCCACGTGCGAGAAGTCGGGCGATGCTGAGCCCGAATGACCTCGATCGGAGCGATCATGTTCAAGCTTGCGCCGGCAAAAATCATAGCTGCGCTTTCCTTCGCGACCGCGCTCGGCGGTTCGCTCGTCGTCCTGCCGCTGGTAATGGATGGACAGGCCTTTGCATTCGACGCAAAAGGCGGCGGCGCGGATGACGGACAGGCGGAGCGACATCATCTCCTGCCCAGCGAGCTCGTCGAGCCGCGCTTGGCCTTTCTCAAGACGGCGCTCAAGATCACCGATGCGCAATCCAAGCCGTGGAACGCCTTCGCCGACGTGATGCGCAAGCAAGCCAAGGAAAAGGATGCGATGGTGACGGCGCTGCGGGCCTACAAGGACGCCAACCTCACCATGATCGACAGGATGGAGCAGCGGCAGAAGATGCTGTCGACGGCGGCCGCGAACCTGTCGGACCTGATCGCCGTCGCCCAGCCGCTCTACGCATCCTTTTCGGATGAGCAGAAGCGGCTGGCGAACGAGTTTCTAACGCCGCATTTCAGCCACCATTTCGGCCATGGCGGGTTCGGCGAGCGCTTCCGCGACGATCGCTGATCGCTGCGGCAGCCTCATCGAACCAGGTGCTCGGCGATCTGGACCGCGTTGAGCGCGGCTCCCTTTAGGAGCTGATCACCAGCAACGAACATCGCGATCGAGCGGCCCGACGGGTCGCTCATATCCTGCCGGATTCGGCCGACCAGAATGTCGTCCTGGCCGGAGGCGTCCTTGGGCATCGGGAAGTAGTTGCGATCGATGTCGTCGACGATCTGCACGCCCGGCGCATCGGACAGGATGCTGCGCACCTCGGCCGGCGTGATCGGCCGCTCGCATTCGAAATCGAGCGCCTCTGAATGGGCGCGCAACACCGGAACCCGGACGCAGGTCGCGGTGACGCGGATCGAATCGTCGGCGAAAATCTTGCGCGTCTCCTTCATCATCTTCGTCTCTTCCTCATTATAGCCGGTCGCCGGATCGACCTTCGCGTTGTGGCTGAAGAGGTTGAAGGCATAGGGGTGCGGCAGGACGGTAGGGGCGAAGTCGCGTCCCTCGAGATGCGCGCGGGTGGATTCACGAAGCTCCTCCATCGCCGCGGCGCCGGCGCCGGATGCCGCCTGATAGGTGGCGGCGATCAGGCGGCGGATCGGGTTGCGTCGGTGGATCGGCCAGAGCGGCGTGATGGCGATGATGGTCGAGCAATTCGGGTTCGCGATGATTCCCTTGTGAGACGCGATCGCGCCGGGATTGATCTCCGGGATGACGAGCGGGACCTCCGGATCCATTCGGAAGGCCGATGAATTATCGACCACGACCGCACCCGCCTTGACCGCGATCGGCCCATAGCGCTTGGAGATCGAGCCTCCGGCTGAGAACAGGGCGATATCCACCCCGGCGAAGCTTGCTTCCGTCAGCTCCTCGATCGTGAGGTCGGCATCGGCGAAGCGCATCGTCTTGCCGGCCGACCGGGCCGAGGCCAGGAGCCGCAGACGACCGACCGGAAACTTCCGGGCTTCCAGACAACGCAGAAACTCGACGCCGACGGCGCCGGTCGCGCCCACGATCGCCACCACCGGGCGGGACAGGCTGGTCTTGCTCATCATCGTCTCCATCGACCGCCGGAGACGGGCCCCAAACAAAAGGCCCCGTCCGTGGCGGGGCCTTCCAGGGTTCTATCCGACCGAAATCAGCATGCGAACACCTCGAACGCCCCCGTGAAGGGCCGCGTCTTGAGAGCCGTGCGCTTTTCGGTCTTCCATCGCATGCGGCCCGTTTATCCCAGCGACCCGCGCGAGTAAAGCCCGACCCTGTTCGACTTAAGCGCGATTAACGGATAATTGCGATATTCCGACGAAATTGAGCGCGCGTACTGCGGAAGGCTTCTTCACTATGAATGCGCCTATCGTCGGAGGATCTCCGAGCCCGTCCGACCGTCCACGCCCTTCGCCCCGCCAAGCCGGTCACGAAAGGCTGGCGACCGAAGCCGCCATCGCCAAGCTCAAAGCAGAGCGTGATCGATATGTGGCGCTGGCCTTCGCGGCCGGCGACCTGTTGCTCGAAATCGGCAATGACCGTCGGATTCGCATGGTCTCGGGCGCCTGCCAGGCGCTTTGCGGCCGGCAGCCGGCCGAGATTCTGAACGGCGACATCCGCAGCTTGGCCACCGAAGCCGATCGCGGCTTTCTCGATCGCGTGCTGGACTGCCTGACGATCATGGGCCGCCTCGACCCCGTCCCGCTTCGCCTGGCGGGCAGGAACGGGATCGAATCACGCGTGCTGATGGGCGCCTGCCAGGTGCCGAGCGTGCCCGACTGCATCTTCGTCACCATGACGTTGCTGCCGACGAGCGAAGCGACATCTCAGGCGCGAGATGACGAAACCGGCCTGCTGGCAAAGGATGATCTGCTGAAGATCGCCCAGAGTTCCGCCACGCAAGCGGGCGGCAACGGTCCGCGCGAGCTCGCATTGGTGCGCCTGCACGGTCTCGGCAGCGCCAGCCGCGGGCTGCCGCGCGAGCGCTCCAGGCTTCTCATGCAGGAAATTGGCGCCGTTATCCGCGCGGCGTCGCTGGGGGGCGATTCAGCCGGACGGCTCGGCGAGGAGGAGTTCGGCCTTCTGCGGGGCCGCGCGCAAAGCATCGATCACCTGCCGAGCGCAGTCGGCAAGCTGGCGGCCGAATCGGGGCTGCCGCCCGATGCGATCAGCACCAGCGTCGCCAAGATCGATCTCGATCTGGGCGAGCTCTCGGAAGCCGAGGCAGCACGGGCGCTCGCCTATGTGGTCAAGAATTTCTCCGAGACCAACGGCGCGGAATTCACCCTGACCACGCTCGCTGACGGCCTAGGGGCCGCGATGGAGCGCGCCGTCGCGCGCTACAGCAGTCTCAACAAATTGATCGATAAAGAGGAATTGCAGCTCGTATTTCAACCGATCGTGTCGCTCGCGACTCGTCATGTGCATCATTACGAGGTTCTGTCCCGCTTCCCGGACGGCCAAAGCGCGCATGAGGCGATCTCTTTCAGCGAGGAAGTCGGCCTGATCGAGGAGCTCGACCTGTCGGTCTGCCGCAAGGCAGTGGCCGAACTGGAGCTGGCGCCCGATGTCGCGCTCGCGGTCAATATCTCCGGCCGGTCGATCCAGAACGCTCAGTTTCGCGATTCGCTCAAAAGCTTCCTCGAAACCAAGCCGGCCGTGACGCCGCGGCTCATTTTCGAGCTGACGGAGTCCGCCAATGTCCAGAAGGTGACCGACGCTGTGCAGTTCCTGGACTGGCTGCGCGCTCGCGGCCACAAGGTCTGTCTGGACGATTTCGGCGCCGGCTCGACCGCCTACAATTATTTGCGCCATTTCGACGTCGACTTCGTGAAGATCGACGGCCCTTTTCTCAAGGCTGCGATAAAGAATCGACGAGAGCATGCATTGGTGAGCTCGATCGCCAAGCTTTGCGGCGAGCTCGGCTGCGGCACGATCGCCGAGATGATCGAAACCGAAGCCGAGGCGATGGCGTCGATCGATCTCGGGATCGGCTACGGCCAGGGCTGGCTTTACGGCCGTCCCGAATCATCGTCATCGGCGGGAATCAAGAAAGCCGGGAACGGCCCCGGCTGGGCTCCGGTGAAGCGTACGAGACGCGCGATCCGCTGATCTCTATCGCGCGAATCCGCGCGGCATAAGCTCGTAAGGCCCGGCCCAGCCGGGAAGCGAGCCGATCCGGGCCGTCCAGGCGTTGATGTTGGGGAACTGGGCGCGATCGATTCCGGTCTCTTCCGGATGGAAGAGATAGCCCACCATCGATATGTCGGCGATGGTCGGGCGATTGGCGACCATGAAGTCCTGCTTGCCGAGATGCTTCTCGACGATACCGAAGGCGCCGAGCGCCCGCGCGCGGAGGAATTCCGTCACCGGGGTTTCGCCGACCTTCTGAATGCCGACCAGGAAACGCAAAGTCGCGAAATAGCTGGTGAATTTGTGATTGTCGAACAGGATCCAGCGCCAGATCTCGAGCTGCTCAGCCTCGTCCCGGCCCGCGAATTTCCCGGTCCGGTCGGCGAGGTATTTCAGAATCGCCCCGCTCTGCGATAGGAGCCGGCCTGCATGTTCGAGAACTGGGACCTCGCCCATTTCATTGACGGTCTCGCGATACGCGCTCATGCGCGTCTCGTCATGGAAATAGTCGACGAAGCGGCATTCCCAATCGAGACCGCATAAATTCAGCATCAGCGCCGCCTTGTAAGCGTTGCCGGATTCTCCCACGCCATAGAGTCTATACTCGGCCACGTCTTAGCCTCTATTTGGATGGTTTCTCTACTGACTTCGGCTCAGCCTCTCGATAACATCATCCAGTTGATCGAGCGTCTTATAGGCGATGTTGAGCGACCCGCCCGCGCCGCGGCTTTCGATCAACACGACGAGTCCGAGGCGTTCGGACAGATCGCGCTCGAGCGCCATCAGATCGGCGTTCTTTTTTCCGCCGGAGGGTGCCGTCCTGCCGCTCGGCTTCTGCGGCGCCGCCTTGGCGAGATTCGCCAGCCGCTCGGTCGCCCGCACGGATAGGCCGCGCAGGACGACGCTCTTCGCAAGCGCCTCCGGGTCGGGCGCGGTCAACAGCGCGCGGGCGTGGCCCGCGGTGAGCTCGCCCGATTGCAGCATCGTCTTGACCTGATTCGGCAGCGCCAGCAGCCGCAGCATGTTGGCGACATGGCTGCGGCTCTTGCCGACCAGCTTCCCGAGCTCGTCGTGGGAGTGCTTGAACTCGTCAATCAGGCGCTCATAGCCCTCCGCCTCCTCGAGCGCGGTCAGATCCCGCCGATGGAGGTTCTCGATAAGGGCGATTTCCAGTGCCTGACTGTCGGACAGAGCCTGGATAATGACAGGAACTTCATGTCTCTCGGCCCGCTGGGCCGCGCGCCAGCGTCGCTCTCCCGCGACAATTTCGTAAGCATCTTTCTCGCCCTCGATCGGCCGCACGAGGATCGGCTGCAAGAGGCCGTGGACGCGGATCGAGCCCGCAAGCTCGTCCAGCGCGGCCTCGTCGAAATGTCGCCGCGGCTGAAATCGGCCGGGCCGCAAAAACTCGATGGGCAACACGTTGGCCGGAGCGATGGACGCTTCCGGCGTTTCGGTCGTCCGATAGGCCGCTTCGGCCTCGCCGAAGAGATGCGAAAGCCCGCGCCCAAGTCCTTTCTTTCGGTTCGTCTCAGCCACGCGCCGCCACCCCGCCAAATTTCTTCAGGAACTCCGCGGCGAGCTGGATATATGCCTGCGCGCCGACGCAGCGATGATCGTAAACCAGGACCGGCAGCCCATGCGAGGGGGCTTCCGATACGCGGACGTTCCGGGGGACCACCGTCTCGAAGACCCGGCCGGCGAAATGCGCCCGAACGTCGCTTGCAACCGCTTCCGATAATGTGTTCCGCCGGTCGAACATGGTGAGAATAATGCCTGCCAGTTCGAGCCTCGGATTGAAGCTTCGCTTGATTCGCTCGACTGTCTGGACGAGATAGCTCAGCCCTTCGAGGGCGTAGAACTCGGTCTGAAGCGGCACCAAAAGCGCGTCAGCAGCCACAAGAGCGTTGAGAGTCAACATGTTGAGCGACGGCGGACAATCGATCAAGACCTGATCGAACTTGTCCATGACCTGGGACAGCGCATCGGCGAGGCGAAATTCCCGCCGCTCCATGGTCACGAGCTCGATCTCGGCACCGGCCAGATTGACCGAGGACGGCAGGATCGAGAGCCGCGGAATCGATGTCTCGACCACGGCGTCCATCGCCGGCAACCCCTCGAGAAGAACCTCATAGGTCCCCCTCGCCCGCCGCGCCCGCTCGATGCCGAGGCCCGTCGAGGCATTGCCCTGCGGGTCGAGGTCGACGATCAGGACCCGTCGACCCATGGCGGCCAGGCCGGTGCCCAGATTGATTGCCGTCGTCGTCTTGCCGACCCCGCCCTTTTGGTTGGCCAGCGCGATCGTCCGGTAGGAATTCATGCCCGTGCCTCGACGATGCCCGAAAGCCGGAAAATGGTCGATTCCGGGTCCGTCAGGCTGGGAAAGCGCTCGACCTTGGCCCGCCAGCGCCGCCGAGCCTCGGTCAGCTCTTCCTCGGCGCGACGGCCCTTTGGAAAGATTGCGACCGCCGTCTCGTCGCGAAGGAATCGGCGCCCGAGCCCCACCAGCTCCACGAGCGGTCGAAAGGCCCGAGCCGTCACCGCGCCCGCCGCGAAGGGCTTCACGCTTTCGATTTTCATCGCGTGGAGGGTGACCTCGAGCCCGAGGGCCGCGATGACCGTCCGCAGGAAGCCGACCTTGCGCATATTGTGCTCGACGAGATGGAGGTGGGGCAGCCCCATAATGGCAAGAATCACCCCCGGGAAGCCAGCCCCGGTTCCCATGTCGATGACGGGTCTCGCGGGCTCCGGAATGAGCCGAACGAGCTGGGCGGAATCGAGGAAATGGCGGCTCCAGATCATGTCCAGCGTCGAGTCCGCCACAAGGCTAAGGCGCTGATTCCATTCCCGGAGCAGCGCCTCATATTGCTCCAGCTGCGACTCCGTTTCACGTGAAACGGGAAACGCGGCGAGGAAGGCGGCGCGGTGCTCAGCCGGCGTGAGCGGCACGGTCGGCCGGCCGCGGCTCGCGACGCTTGACGTATCGAAGCAGGGCGGCCAGGGCCGCCGGCGTGACTCCCGGAATCCGGGACGCGGCGCCGAGTGTCTGAGGACGAGCCCGCGTCAGCGCCTGGCGAACCTCCGTCGACAGACCGCCGATCGCCGCGTAGTCGATATCCGGCAGCAAATCGAGCGACTCATCTCGCCGAAAGGCACGGATATCCGCCTCCTGTCGATAAAGATAACCTGCATATTTGGCATCGATTTCAATCTGTTCCGCGATCTGACGAGGCAATGCCCCCAGCTCAGGCCAGATCTGCGCCAGACGCGCCAGATCGACCTCCGGATACCGAAGGAGATCGCCAGCGCTGCGCCGGACGCCATCGGCATTCACACGCAACCCCCGCCGCGCGAGCTCGGACGGCGTCGCGCCAAGATCGGCCACCAAGGCTCGCGCCGCTGTCAGCGCGCTCATCTTGGCCTCGAACGCCTTCGCCCGTCGCGAGCCGACGACGCCCAGCGCGATACCGCGCCCCGTCAGCCGTTGATCCGCATTGTCCGCGCGAAGGGTCAAGCGGTACTCGGCCCGAGAGGTGAACATCCGATAGGGTTCCGGCGCGCCGCGCGTCACCAGATCGTCCACCATGACCCCTATATATGAGGAGTCGCGGCCAAGAACCGCGCACTCCCCGCCCGACGCGACGCGGGCCGCATTGATGCCGGCCAGGATGCCCTGCCCTGCGGCTTCCTCATAGCCGGTCGTCCCGTTGATCTGGCCCGCGAAGAAGAGTCGTGGGATGCGCCGCGTCTCGAGCGTGGGTTCGAGTTCCCGCGGGTCCACAAAATCATATTCGATGGCGTAGCCGGGCCGGAACATCTCCGCCCGCTCGAGCCCCGGAATGGTTTTCAGCAGCGCCCGCTGGATTTCCTCGGGCAGCGACGTCGAAATTCCATTAGGGTAAATGGTTGGATCATCCAGACCTTCCGGTTCCAGGAAAATCTGGTGCTGAGCCTTGTCGGCGAAACGCACCACCTTGTCTTCGATCGACGGGCAGTAGCGTGGCCCGGTCGACGAGATCTGCCCCGAATACATCGGCGCTCGATGAAGATTCGCGCGAATCAGCTCATGTCCAGCCGCGCTCGTCCAAGTGATGTGGCAGCAGATCTGCGGCGTCTCGATCCGGCCGGTCATCGCGGAGAAAGGCTCCGGCGGATCGTCGCCCGGCTGAATCTCGAGTCCCTCCCAGTCGATGGTGCGGCCGTCGAGCCTCGGCGGCGTGCCGGTCTTCAGCCTTCCGAGCGCAAAACCCGCCTGAAGGAGACGATCGGACAGGCCGATCGCCGGAGCTTCTCCTATACGGCCCGCCGGGATTTTGATTTCCCCCATGTGAATCAAGCCGTTGAGGAAAGTGCCGGTGGTCAGGATCACCGCCCCCGCCTGGAGCGAACGTCCATCGGCAAGCACCACGCCCGCCGCGCGCCCGGCGTCGTCGAGGACCAGATCACCGACAGCGCCCTCGACGATGTCGAGATTCGGCTGGTCCGCCAGAAGCGCCTGCACAGCCTGCCTGTAGAGCTTGCGGTCGGCTTGCGCCCTGGGGCCGCGCACAGCCGGCCCCTTTGAGCGATTGAGAACCCGGAATTGGATGCCGCCCAGGTCCGCGGCGCGCGCCATAACGCCGTCGAGCGCGTCGATTTCGCGAACCAGATGTCCCTTGCCCAGCCCCCCGATCGCGGGATTGCAGGACATAACGCCCACCGTGTCCCTCTTATGGGTCACGAGGGCGGTTCTCGCGCCCATGCGCGCCGCCGCGGCGGCCGCCTCGGTCCCCGCATGGCCGCCGCCCACGACGATGACGTCCCAGCGATTCGCAAAGAGTGCTTCCATCGGGCCCGGAATGTACGGAGGCGGCCTGTCCGCGTCAAAGCGTTCTCCTGTGCCCGCCTCGGGAACCGTATCCCGTGGATACCGATTTCGCATTTTCCTTGAAATTCAAGGAACTTCGCGATAAGCGGCGCGTTGCCGTCGACGAGCAACAATCATGGTACGGGACCAGGACTGGACGACATTCCGCCGCCCGGCCGTTGTTCGCGGGAGGGATGCCGTGCGCACTGTCAGTGTTCTCGTAGCCGGTTTCGCCGCGCTCGCGGCCATGTCCACCCGGGCGGAAGTCGCCCCGAGCATCTCCCGCACCGTAGAGCTCCGACAAACCGTCGATATGGACTGCATCGCCTCGGCGACTCTCGGCATTCCAGGGGTCGCGAGCGTCACGCGGCCGGCCCCGTCGGAGCCCTATGTGGCCTCGCCCGACGAGATCAAGACCGACAAATTCGTCTATGTCGCACCGGGCTTCGGCGGCACGCTGAGCTTTGCTCCCGGCTTCCTCGGCGACAGCATCTATTTCCGCCACACCGTCGACTTTCCCGACGGCAAGCCGACGCCGGAACAGGTGACAACGGTCCGCAGCTTCATGTCGATGGTCGACCGCACCCTGTCCCGCCGCTGCAATATCGAGGGGCTCGACGCCGCGGAAGAAGAGTGCGCCGCGATCTCCTGCCCGAAGGCCCGCTGAAAAACCGGGCACCCCGAATCTGTTTCACGTGAAACAAGATACCGTGCGACGCAAGCAGCCACGCCCCAATATATTGGGGTTCTATGCCCCGCTCACTTCCCGATGCAAAAGTCCCGGAACACCGAGTCCAGCATCTCCTCGATATCGATCCGGCCCGTGATGCGGCCCAAAGCGTCGGCGGCATGGCGGAGATCCTCCGCGGCAAGCTCCGGCTCCGGCATGGTGCCCGCCGCGGTGAGAGCGGCGACGCACCGAGCCAGGGCGTCGCGGTGCCGAGCACGGGTCGGCGGAGGCGCGCCGGCGTCCGCCAGCAATGCGCTCACCCGCGCGGTCAGCGCTTCAATCAGCTGATCAATCCCGAAGCCCGTCTTCGCCGATAGAGGCAGAGCCTCGAAACCGTCCTGCGGGCTTGCCAGATCGGACTTGCTGCGAACCCGGATCGCCCGGCCGTCCAGCATGGCGCGCGTCGTCGGATCCGGCGGGCACGTGGCGTCGAAGAGCGCCAACACCAGATCCGCAGCCTCGGCGCGAGCGCGAGCGCGGGCAATGCCTTCGGCCTCGACGGCACCTTCGGCCAGCCGAAGACCGGCGGTATCCACCAGAATGACCGGATAGCCGCCGAGATCGAGATGCGCCTCGATCACGTCGCGGGTCGTGCCGGCCTCGGACGAGACGATTGCCACGTCCCGTCGAGCCAACAGGTTGACCAGGCTCGACTTTCCAGCATTCGGGGCGCCGACGACCGCTATCGTAACGCCTTCGCGGAGTCGCTCCCCGCGGCGGCCGTCGGCGAGGTAGCGGGCGATCTCCTCGCGAAGAGCCGCGATTTCTGAAGACAAGCCCGCCAGCGGATCGCCGACATCTTCATCCGGAAACTCGATCGCCGCCTCCAGATGGGCCCGCAGCCGGATCAATCGCTCGCGCCAGCCCTCATAAACATCCCTCAGCCCGCCTTCGGCCTGGCGGAGCGCCTGGCGGCGCTGAGCCTCCGTCTCGGCCATGGCGAGATCCGCGATCGCCTCCGCAGCGGTCAGATCGAGCTTGCCGTTGAAGAAGGCCCTGCGGGAGAACTCCCCCGGCTCGGCCAACCTCAAACCCGGAAGCGCGCCCAAGGCCGAAATCATCGCGTCGGCCACCGCCTTGCCGCCATGGGTCTGAATTTCTGCCGAATCCTCGCCGGTGAAGCTCGCGGGTCCCGGAAGCCATAGAACCATTGCCCGATCGAGCGGCTCGCCGGTTTCGGGATTTCTGATTGTCCTGAGGGAGGCATGCCGAGGGCGCGGCAGTCCCCGCCCGGTCAGCGCACGAACCGCATCCGCCGTAGCGGGGCCGGAAAGCCGCCAAACCGCGATTGCCGCGCGACCCGGCGCGCTCGCGAGCGCGAAAACGGTGTCGGTCACATCGTGTCGAAACGCCTCATTCGGCGGCCGAGGCCATCCGCTGCTCGGGCCGCAGCTCGTCCTTCTGATCGGGGGTCATGATGAGGCGCTCGACGCGCCCCCCCTTGATCAGATGGGTTTGGATGATCTCGTCCAGGTCGGCGCGGGTGTCATAATGATACCAGACGCCCTCGGGATAGATCACCATCGTGCAGCCGAGCTCGCAGCGGTCGAGGCAGCCCGAGGCATTCACACGGACATCGGCGAGGCCGGCGGCGCGCGCCTGCGCTTTCATATAATCGCGCAGCTTTTCCGAGCCGCGGCGGGCACAGGACGGGCGCTTGGCGCCCTCGCCGCGATCGTTCGTGCAGCAGAAGACATGGGCCTCGTAATAGGGCGCGGGATCGCTCGGCCGCCTGCGGTCAGTCACTCGGATTCTCCTTCAGATTCAACGCTTGTCCTTATCAGTGCCCTTCGAAGGGGTCGACTCGGCGACGGCACTCCAGAACATCTTCTGCAGCTGCTCCAGCCCCTGCAGCGAGGCGGGCAGCCAGGTCTTGAGCAGTGTGTCGGGATCGACGGCCCTCATGGCGGCGAGCGTCCGGTCCTCGACCTCCTTCATCAGCGTGGCCTGCATCGGGCCCACATCCGGCAGGCCGAAAAAGGCGCGCGCCTCCTCGGGCGTACAGTCGATGTCGACGTGAACCTTCATCTCGGCTGGGGGTTGCCCTAAAATTGCGGCGCGCAGCGACACTAGCCAATGGATGGCCGCCGCGCAACGCGGGCGCGCCGCGCCCGGACCTCATCCTTTAAAGGATCGCATGAGCGAACCCACGCCCGCCGGGAACCGTCTCGCTCAGGCGAGCAGTCCTTACCTGCTCCAGCACGCGTCCAATCCTGTCGATTGGGTGGAGTGGAGCCCCGAAGCCTTCGCCCGCGCGAAGGCTGAGAACAAGCCGGTTCTCCTCTCTGTCGGCTACGCCGCCTGCCACTGGTGCCACGTCATGGCCCATGAGAGCTTCGAAGATCCGGAGATCGCGGCGCTGCAGAACCAGCTCTTCGTCTCGATCAAGGTAGACCGCGAGGAGCGGCCGGATATCGACGTCGTCTACCAGAATGCGCTGGCCTTGACCGGTCAGCAGGGCGGTTGGCCCTTGACCATGTTCCTGACATCCGAAGGCGAGCCCTTCTGGGGCGGAACTTACTTCCCGCCAACCTCCCGCTGGGGCCGGCCGGGATTCCCGGACGTGCTGCGCGCTATCGCCGATACCTATCATCGCGAAGGCGAGAAGGTGACGCAGAATGTGGCGGCGCTTCGCGACGGCCTCTGTCGGATCGCGGAAACCACCGCCGGCGGACCTGTGCCGCTCGAATTGCTGGACGCGGTCGCGAGCCGCTTGGTGCGAGAGTTCGATCCCTACCAGGGCGGCATCGGTCAGGCCCCCAAATTTCCGCACTGTCCGGTATTCGAGCTCGTCCTTCGCGGTTGGCTGCGCACGGGTGACGAGGCCTGCCGCGACGCCGTCGTGACGACCCTCGACCATATCTGCCAAGGCGGGATCTATGATCATGTCGGTGGCGGCTTCGCCCGCTACTCCACCGATGCGGCTTGGTTGGTGCCGCATTTCGAGAAGATGCTCTACGACAACGCCCAGCTTATCGGGCTCCTTACGCTCGCCTGGCAGGCGACGGGCCTGCCGCTCTATCGGCAGCGTATCGCCGAGACCGTCGACTGGGTCTTCCGGGAAATGCTGGCGGAGGATGGCGGCTTCGCCTCCTCGCTCGATGCCGACAGCGAAGGCGAGGAAGGCAAGTTCTATGTCTGGGACAAGGCCGAAATCGATGCGCTGCTCGGCGATCGGGCGCCCTTGCTCGAGCGCGTCTATGACGTGACGGTCGAGGGAAATTGGGAAGGCAAGTCGATCCTCCACCGCAACCACCCCGCCGCGGGCGCCTCGCAGGCCGAAGAGGAGCAGCTCGTGGAGGATCGCGGCACCTTGCTGGCCGCGCGGGCCAAGCGCGTGCGGCCGGGCTGGGACGACAAGGTGCTGACGGATTGGAACGGACTCATGATCCAGGCTCTGGCGGAAGCGGGCTTCGTCTTCCGCAAGCCAGACTGGATCGGAGCCGCCGAGCGCGCCTTTCGCGCGGTGACGAAGCACGAAGCCGACGGGCACCTCCCCCACTCCTGGCGCCAGGGGCGGGTCTCCGCTCAGGGACTGCTGGAGGACTACGCACAGATGGCTTCGGCAGCGCTGAAGCTACACGAAGTGACCGGTAATCCTGCTTACCTCGCCGCCGCCGAGCGGTGGGTCGCCGTCCTGGACGGCCATTTCTGGGACGACAAGGCCGGCGGCTATTGGCAGCGGCCCGAGGAGGGCGAAAGGCTGATCGTCCGCGCCAAGAGCGCCGCCGATCATGCGGTCCCCGCCGGCAATGGCACCATGGTGGGCGTCCTGGAACGGCTGGCGCTCGCCACCGGCGACGGCGACTATGACGAGAGGTCTGAGGCGCTCGTGACAACTTTTTCCGGCGCCGTCGAGCGGAACTTCTTCTCGCTGGCTACGCTTCTGAACGGAGCCGAATTTGCCCTGCGCGCAACCGAGATCGTCATCATTGGCGACCGCGAGGCGCCCGACACCGAGGCCCTGCTGGACGTGATCCGCCGCACACCCCTCCCCGATCGCTGGTTGACCATCCTCCAACCCGGCCACACCCTCCCCGAAGGTCATCCGGCCGAGGGTAAGGGTCAGCAGAGCGGCGCCGCCACCGCCTATGTTTGCCGCGCGCGGGTCTGTTCAGCACCGGTCACCAGACCCGAAGAACTCGAGAGAGTAATTGGCGAATGATCAGTCGCGCCTATTGTACGCTGATGGCCGAGTATGGGCGCTGGCAGAACGAACAGCTGCTGGCGGCCTGCGCCGGGATCGATGATTCCCTGCGGAAGCGGGCCGACAATTCCTTCTTCGGCTCGATTCACGGGACGCTCAATCACTTGATCTTCGGCGATATCGGCTGGATGACGCGGTTTGAGACCGGTGAAACCGCTCCGTTCGGGCCGCGCGAGGAGCTCTATGCGGACTTCGATGCGCTCCGCGACGCACGGCGTGCCCTCGACGCCCGGATCCTCGGCTGGGCCGAAAAATTGAACGATACTTGGCTCGCGGCACCCTTCCGTTACGTTTCACGGATCAGCGGCCAGAGCTACGAGCGCCCCGCCTGGCAACTCGTGGTCCATATGTTCAACCACCAGACTCACCATCGCGGCCAACTGACCGATCAGCTCGCGCGTCTGGGGGTCGATTACGGCATCACCGACCTGCCCGCGATGCCGGCAAGATGACCCCAATGCGCACGCGACTGATCCGCATTCACGAGACCGGCGGCCCCGAGGTCATGCGGCTGGAGGAGGCCGAGATCGGCGACCCCGGACCGGGCCAGGTGCGGCTGAAGCAAACCGCAATCGGCGTCAATTTCACCGATATCTACAATCGCAGCGGCCTCTACGGGAACAGGCTCCCGATCACGCTCGGCTTCGAAGCCGCCGGAATGGTCGAAGCCGTCGGCGAGCGGGTCGAAGGCTTCAAGGTCGGAGACCGGGTCGCCTATAGCGGGCCGCCGATCGGCGCCTATGCCGAGGCGCGGCTCTATCCAGCGGATCGGCTCGTCCCTCTACCCAGCTGGATCGAGGACGCGACCGCCGCTTCGCTCCTCCTGCGCGGCATGACGGCCGAATATCTTCTGCGGCGCGCCTATCCGGTCAAGAAAGGCGACACGATTCTGGTGCATGCCGCCGCGGGCGGCCTCGGCCTGATCATGTGCCAATGGGCGCGATTTCTCGGCGCTCACGTGATCGGCGCCGTCGGCAGCGCCGACAAGCTTCCGATCGCCCAGGCCAATGGCGCCGAGCACGTATTTCTCACCGGCGATCCGGCCTGGCCCGCCAAGGTGCGCGAGGTCACCGACGGGCTGGGCGTGCCGGTCGTTTACGACACGATCGGCAAGGAGACCTTCACCGGCTCGCTCGACTCGTTGGCCCGGCGCGGGCTCCTGGTATCCTGCGGTAATGCGTCGGGCAGGCCGCCGCCGATCGAGCTCTCGGCCCTCAACGACCGAGGATCGCTCTTCGTAACCCGCGCGGCACTCTGGGATTACATCGCGACACGTCGGGAGCTGATGGAGAGCGCAGCCTCACTTTTCGACGTCATCCATCGCGGCGTCGTGAAGCCCACGATCGCCGGGCGCTTCCCGCTCGCCGACGCAGCCGCGGCGCATCGCGTGCTCGAAAGCCGGAAAGCAATCGGGTCGCTGATCCTCATCCCTTGAGGATCGATCAGCGCGGCTTGCGCGCGGGATGCCCGACGTAAAAGCCAGGCGCCAGATAATAGCGCGGCGGCTGATAATGATTCTCCGGATCGAAGGGTTGGGCGAACTTGCCTTCGGCCAAATCCTCGCGGACGAAGAAGGCATTGACCCCCGCGATCGAACAGCCGACCAGGGCATAGCCACGGCCGGCCATCATCTCATGCAGGGCTGCGAGCGAAGCGCCGGATTGATCGCTCTCGTCCCAAACGTGCCGATCGTCGCGGGGCATCACCCATTTGACCGGCGGCGGAAACTTCGCATTGTATTCGACGACGACGGCCCGCGGCCGCACGATCTCGATGCGATCGAGCACGTGATGGTCGTTGCCGTCGATATCAACCGAAAGCAGGTCGATCTCGCCCTTGAACCCGGCTGACGCAATCAGCGAATCGATATTGTCCGGCGTGACAAGCGCCTGGCGGACGCTGAGCTTGCCGGCGGTGATCTCCTGCGCACGCGCGGATCTGATCGTCTCCACACGCTGGGGATCGCCCTCGATCCAAAGGCCTGACCAACCCTGAAGCAGGAGAAAGGCCGTGCAATTCTCGAAACCGTCGCCTGCCCCGAACTCGACGAAGGTCCGCGCGGTCTCGCCGATCCGGCGGAAGATCTCGGCAATGATCCCGTCTTCATCGAACTGCGAATAGACGCGATAGCCCGAGCGCTCGAGTCTCAAAGGATCGGCGTGCCTGGGCTCAGCCAGAACGGCCCGGATCTCCGCCCTGGCCGCTAGAATCGTGTCGAACCTGAAGACGCCCGGAGGGCGTATCCAACCGAGGATCGCCTGCCGGAGCGCCGCTATCTGTTTTGCCACCATGCCCGATTATAGGGCCATGAAGGCTATTGGTTCATCGATTGGAAGAAATCGGAGTTGTTTTTCGTGTGCTTCAGCTTGTCGAGCACGAACTCGATCGCATCCCCCGTGCCCATCGGATTGAGGATGCGTCGCAGCACCCACATCTTGCTGAGCGTTGCGCGGTCGACCAGCAATTCCTCTTTGCGCGTGCCCGACTTGGAGATGTCGATGGCTGGGAAAGTGCGCTTGTCGGAAAGCTTGCGGTCGAGCACGATTTCCGAATTGCCGGTGCCTTTGAACTCTTCGAAGATCACTTCATCCATGCGGCTGCCGGTGTCGATCAGCGCCGTCGCGATAATCGTGAGGCTTCCGCCCTGCTCGATGTTTCGTGCCGCGCCGAAGAAGCGTTTCGGCCGCTGCAGCGCGTTGGCGTCGACACCGCCGGTCAACACCTTGCCGGATGACGGCACGACCGTGTTGTAGGCCCGCGCCAGACGGGTGATCGAATCCAGCAGAATGACCACGTCGCGCTTGTGCTCGACGAGGCGCTTGGCTTTCTCGATCACCATCTCGGCGACCTGGACGTGGCGTGACGCCGGCTCATCGAACGTCGAGGAGACAACCTCGCCCTTCACTGAGCGAGCCATGTCCGTCACCTCTTCCGGCCGCTCGTCGATCAGCAGCACGATCAGATAGATGTCCGGGTGGTTGGCCGCGACCGCGGCGGCGATGTTCTGCAGCATCACCGTCTTGCCGGTGCGGGGCTGGGCGACGATCAAGGCGCGCTGCCCCATCCCCAAGGGCGAGACAAGATCGATGACGCGAAGCGTCATGTCTTTGTTTTTAGTGGGATCGCCCTCGATCTCGAGGGTGATCTTCCGGTCGGGGTACAGCGGCGTCAGATTGTCGAAATTGATCCGGTGGCGGACATTCTCCGGATCCTGGAAATTGATCGTATTGACCTTGAGCAACGCGAAATAGCGCTCTCCATCCTTCGGCGCCCGGATCTGGCCTTCAACCGTATCGCCTGTGCGAAGACCGAAGCGGCGCACCTGGCTCGGCGAAACATAGATGTCGTCCGGCCCCGCAAGATAGTTCTCTTCGGGCGACCTCAGAAAGCCGAAGCCGTCTTGCAGGACCTCGAGCACGCCCGATCCGAAGATCGCGACGTCATTTTCCGCCAACGTCTTCAGGATGGCGAACAGCATGTCTTGTTTGCGCAGCGAGCCTACATTCTCAATCTGCAACTCCTCCGCGAACGCCAGTAGCTCGGCGGGAGATTTCTTCTTTAATTCAGCGAGATCCATCGGTGCCTTAAATCGGGTGGGTACGGTCGCCTTTTCTTGATACGGGCGACAACGTGGGGAGGGAGGGAGGAAAATTGCGCCGACCCGTTTGGGGGCGCCGCGCACACGTCCGTTTTCTACAGAATCCGTCGACGGTCCGCTCTAGCCCCCATAGTTAGGGCGGGCGTGACATATTGTCAATGACACCATTCCGCCACAATTCGTTCTGTCGCGACGAAATACGGGCGGCTTGCCGTCTGAAAGATTGCCCCGCCGTCTAGCGGCGGGGCAGGCAACTGGAAGGGGGATGTTTCCTTCCACCCTCTCAACGGGCAGCCAGTCCATTCCCTGCGGGTCTGGTTGTGACTTTCGCGCGCTCAAAATGGACGCACGATGACCATGATCACGATGACGATCACGGTGACCGTCGGCACCTCGTTCGCGATCCTGAAAAATCGCTCCGACCGTCGGTTGCGGTCCTGCTCAAAAGCCCTGCGCCAGCCGATCATGGCATGATGCATTCCGAACAATATCGCCACGAACAGCAGCTTCACGATCAGCCAGCCCTGCTGAAGCAGCGCCGGGTTCATCGCCAGCATCGCGAGGCCGAAAAGCAAAGTTGCGATCATCGCCGGGTTCATGATGGCGCGCATCAGTCTGCGCTCCATCACCTTGAGCATCTCGCTCGCTTCCGAGCCCGGCGCCACTTGCGTATGGTAAACGAAGAGCCGCGGCAGATAGAACATCGCGGCCATCCAGGCAATCACCGAGATCACGTGCAGTGCCTTGATCCACGTATATAAGCCGCTCATCAACCCGTCCCCGCCGCTGACTTCAGAAGACAAGCCTTGCAACTTGCCGGACAAATCCGGCTGTCCGAGCCGGAGAAAATCTTCGCCTGAGCACCGAGAGCCGCCCTCACCAGCCTCGCGAGCGCCGCTATGAAGCGGGGATCGGCGCCGACCGCGGGAACGCGCGTGAAGTAGGGCACGCCGGCGTCGGCCGCTTGCTTGCGATACTCGATCTCGATCTCGAACAGGGTCTCGGAATGCTCCGAGACAAAGGCGATCGGCGCGATCACGACCGGCACCCGGTCGCCGCCGGCCCTCGCCACCTCGCTGTCGGTCGAAGGCCCGATCCATTTCATCGGCCCGACACGGCTTTGATAGCAGAGGACCCAGTCCAGCTCCGGGCGACCCAAAGCTTTTACGATCGCAGCCGCGGTCAGCGTGCATTGGAAACGATAGGGATCGCCGGCGGCCACCACGCGCTCCGGCAGGCCGTGCGCCGACAATAAGAGCCGAGGCCTTCCATGCCGTTCCGCCTCGTCCAGCTCGCGTGCGATGCCGGCGGCCATGGCCGATATGAAACCCGGCTCCTCCGGGTAACAGCAGACGCTCGACGTCGGGACGGCGAATCTCAAAAACCAAGCCGCTCGCTCCCACTCCGCCAGACTCGAGGCGGTCGTCGTGGTTGAAAATTGCGGGTAGAGCGGCAGCAGGACCACTTCGTCGGCGCCCCAATCCTGAACCTGGCGCACGGTCTCGATCGTAAAAGGATGCCAATAGCGCATCGCGACGAACACCCGAACATCCCGGTCTCCGGCAAGCTCAGCTTCCACCGCCCGGGCTTGCGCCTCGGTATTGGTAAGCAGCGGTGAGCTCCCGCCGATCGCGCGGTAGATCTCGACCGCGACCTTCGTGCGCCGTTTTGCGACCAAAGCGGCCAGCAAGCTCCGAAAAGGCTGCGGCAACCGAAAGATCGCCGGGTCGCTGAACAGGTTGAAAAGAAAGGGCCGCACCGTCTCAAGCGATTCCGGACCGCCCAGATTCATCAAAACGACGGCAAGCTTCTTCGCCATTCAGGCGCGGACCAGCCGAACCAGCTCGGCCACATGCTCCGGTGGCGTGGTCATAGGCACCCCATGGCCGAGATTGAACACGAAAGGGCGGCCCTGCATCGCGTCCAAGATCGCGCGGGTTCGGTCGCGAAGCACCGGCCCGCCGGTCACCAGCGCGACCGGATCGAGATTGCCTTGCAGCGGCATTGACCGGGGCACCTGGGAAATCGCCCAGTCGAGCGGCGCCTGCGTGTCCAGCCCGACGACGGTCACGCCCGCCTCCCGCGCATAGGGGCCCAGCATGCCCCCGGCGCCTCGCGGGAAGCCGATGATCCGGATTCCAGGATATCTTTTTTGTAGTCGGTCGACGATGCTTCGCGTCGGCTGGATCACCCAGCGGCGGAACTCCGCCTCGCCCAGAACGCCCGCCCAGCTGTCGAAGAGCTGAACCGCTTCTGCACCAGCCGCAATCTGCGCGCCCAAATGCGTCACCGTCGCATCGACCAACGCGGCGATCAGCCGACCGAATCCATCAGGATCGGCCATTGCCCAGCCTTTCGCCTGCGCGAAATCGCGGCTGCCGTTCCCCTCGACCATATAGGCCGCGACGGTCCATGGCGCCCCGGCAAATCCGATTAAGGCCGTGCCTTTCGGCAAGAGCTGCGCGACGCCGGCAACCGTGTCGTACACCGGCTGAAGCTTCCCAGGCACATCCTCATGCCGCAGCCGGTCCAAATCGGCAGGAGTCCGCAACGGCTCGAGCTTCGGCCCCTCACCCTCGACGAATGCGACCTTCTGCCCAAGCGCCCAAGGCACGGTCAGAATGTCGGAAAACAAAATCGCCGCGTCCAAACCGTAGCGACGGATCGGCTGAACCGTCGCCTCGATCGCGAGCTCGGGCGTAAAGCAGAAATCGAGAAAGTCCCGCGCCTTCTCTCTGAGCGCCCGATATTCCGGCAGGTATCGGCCTGCCTGCCGCATCAGCCAGATCGGCGCCGGTCTAATATTCTTGCCGCCGAGCGCCGCGAGAAAGGGCTTATTGGCCGCGTTCATAACGCTCATTCTTGGATTGACCTCAAACAAAGATTCTTGGTTTTAGAATCGTTGGAGGAAGATGGATATGGGTGGATCTTGGGGATTATCCGTTTTGCGTTGTTCATCCACCGATTTTTGCCCAGATGGACGGCGCATCCGAAGAGCGGACGATTAGTCTGATAAGGCTGGTGAAACCGAGAAATCCCGACCTTCCGAAAGATCTGAATCCTGGGGATGGATTGCCTGAGGATCGTTCATTCACCCGACTCGGGTGGGGCGCGCGAAATCCTTTAGCCGGTGCAGACATCGTTGCCTAAACTCGTGCGAACGTGCATGGCTTTCCCATGTTTTAGGGATGGAAAGGTTTCGTCCACAGAATCATCCCGAACACTTGGATCGGACCCAGGAGCAGGGGCATCAGTTGCGCGAATTTCATATGCATCTCGTCTCGGATGCGACCGGCGAGACTGTGATCAGCGCGGCGCGCGCTTGCGCTGCCCAATTCGACGGCGTCCGGCCGCTGGAGCATTTCTGGAATCTGGTTCGTACCCAGCGCCAGCTCGCGCTCGCGCTCGAAGGCATCCGCGACCATCCCGGAATCGTGCTGTTCACGTTGGTCGACAAGGATCTACGCTCGACGCTCGAAAATGCGTGCCGAGGAATGCAGCTGCCCTGTATCCCGATCCTCGATCCGATCTTGATCGGCCTTGCCGCCTATCTGGGCCTCGAAAGCAAGGCTCAGCCCGGTCGGCAACACACGATGAACGCCGAGTATTTCAGCCGGCTCGACGCCATGGACTATGCGCTGGCGCAGGATGACGGCCAATCGCCCTGGAAGCTGGACGCGGCCGACGTGATCCTGGTCGGTGTCTCGCGCACGTCGAAGACCCCGACCTGCATCTATTTGGCGAATCGGGGCATCAAGGCCGCGAACGTGCCGTATGTGCCGAATGCGCCGCTGCCGGAAATCCTGACCTCCCCGGCCGCGCCGCTGATCGTCGGGCTGACCGAGGACCCGGAGCGGCTGGCTTCGATTCGCCGCAATCGCCTCCGATCCCTGAACCAGCCGGAGGTGACGAAATATGCAGACCTCGAGGAAGTTCGGGCCGAAGTCGCCGAAGCCCGCCGCTTCTACACCAAGATGGGGTGGCCGGTCATCGACGTGACCCGCCGCTCGATCGAGGAGACGGCGGCCGAGGTCATCAAGATCCTGGCGCGCCGGAACGAGGTTGTCGACGGCGGCGTCGCGAAACCGTGAGCGGCCTCACGCTAGAGTTTGTGGTCCTGGCCTCCGGCAGCGCTTCCCGCCGCGCCATGTTCGAAGCCGCTGGAATCAACGCCATTCTCGACAAGCCCGATGTCGACGAGGACTCGCTGAAGCGCGACTCCGCCGGTCTTTCCGCTGAAAGGACTGCTGCTAGGCTTGCTCGGGCGAAGGTTGACGCGGTGGCGCCTCGGCATCGCGGGCGGATCGTCATTGGTGGCGACCAGATGCTCGAATGCGACGGCGAATGGTTCGACAAGCCGGTCGCTCGTGCCGGCGCGGCCGAACATCTTCGTCGCCTGTCGGGGCGGACTCACAGGCTGATCTCGGCCGCGGTCGCGGTGCGCGACGGGCAGATACTCTGGGAAGGCATCGATACGGCGGAGCTGACGATGCGTTCGCTTTCGGCCGACTTCATCGACGCCTATCTCGACGCCGCCGGCGACCGGGTGCTCTCGTCGGTTGGCGCCTACCAGGTCGAAGGGCTTGGGATTCAGCTTTTCAGTGAAATTCGCGGTGATCATTTCACCATTCTGGGACTGCCGCTTCTACCGCTTCTGGACGTGTTGAGGCGCGAGGGGGTGCTCAGATCGTGACGCTGCGCGCCGGCGTGATCGGCTGGCCGATCGCCCATTCTTTATCGCCTCGCATTCATGGCCATTGGCTCAGGCGCTACGGCATCGACGGCGCTTATGAAGCGGTAGCGGTGCAGCCAGAGGAGCTGGAGGCGGCGATCACCCGCTTTCGCGCCGAGGGCTGGCGTGGCTTCAACGTCACCGTGCCGCACAAGGAGACGATCATTCCGCTCCTCGATCGGCTGGACCCCGTCGCCGCCCGGATCGGCGCCGTCAATACGGTCGTCAGGCTGGAGGATGGCAGGTTCGAAGGGCGGAATTCCGATGCGCCTGGATTCATCGCGAGCCTTTATGCGGAGCAAGTCATCGAGTCCGGCAAACCGGCGGTGTTGCTCGGTGCCGGCGGTGCCGCTCGGGCGATTCTCGCGGCGCTTTCCGATTTCGGCTTCAGCCCGATCCGGATCGCCAATCGCAACCGGCAACGGGCGGAGACGTTGGCGGCGCAGTTTCCCGCCATCGTCCATGATTGGCAGGATCGCGCGGCGATGCTCGATGGCGCCGCGCTTCTGGTCAACGCAACCTCGCTCGGCATGCAGGGACAGCCGCCGCTCGACATCGCATTGGACCATTTACCCGGCGATGCCATCGTTACCGATATCGTCTATCGCCCGCTCGAAACATCGCTTCTTGCCGCGGCGCGTGCGCGCGGCAATCCGGTCGTCGACGGTCTCGGCATGCTGCTGCATCAGGCGGTCGAAGGCTTCCGGGCTTGGTTCGGCGTCGAGTCGAAAGTCGATCAAGCGGTACGCGATGATGTGTTGACGGCGATTGGGGGCGGCAATTGATCGTCCTCGGCCTTACCGGCTCGATCGGCATGGGCAAATCGACGGCCGCCGATATGTTGCGGCGTATGGGCGTGCCGGTGCACGACGCCGATGCCGCGGTGCATCAGCTGCTCGGCCCCGGCGGCCGCGCGGTGAAGCCGGTTGCGGCGCTCTTTCCGGAAGCGCTGGCCGGCGATCGGATCGATCGCAAACGTCTCGGCGATCGAGTCTTCGGCGATACGGCGGCGCTGAAAAAACTCGAATCGGTGCTGCATCCGTTGGTGCGGCGGTCGAGTCAGGAATTTCTGGCATGGGCCGCGCGGCGACGTGCGCCGATTGTCGTGTTGGACATCCCGCTCCTCTTCGAGAGCGGGATCGAGCACACGGTGGATGGCGTAATCGTGGTGTCCGCGCCGCCGACCGTCCAGCGCCAGAGGGTCATGCGCCGCCCCGGCATGACCGAAGCGAAGCTCCGCGACATTCTCGCGCGCCAGGTGCCGGATACGATCAAACGCCGCCGCGCCACCTGGGTCGTACAGTCGGGTCTTGGCAGACTCCGAACTTGGCGTCAGCTCGCACATGTGCTGCGCGATGCGCGCAAGGCCCATATCTCTGGTATCCGGCGCGGGGTCGGTTAGAATCGCGCGAGAGGTGATTCGCGCATGCTGTCCAGCTCCAAAATCAGTGCTCCGCGCGAGGTGGTGCTCGATACCGAGACCACGGGTTTGGATCAGCGCCAGGGGCACAGGATCATCGAGATCGGCTGCATCGAACTCGTGAATCACGTGCCGACGGGTCGTGTCTTTCACAAATATCTGAACCCCGATCGCGAGATCGAAGCCGACGCGGTCGCGGTGCATGGCCTCACGACCGATAAACTTTCCGCAGCGCCGCGCTTCGCGGAGATCGCCGGCGACCTGCTCGATTTCCTCGATGGCGCACAGCTCGTCATCCATAATGCGGAGTTCGATGTCGGCTTTCTCAACGCCGAATTCGAGCCGCTGGGCTTCTCGCCCATTCCGATGGAGCGCGCCACCTGCACCGTCAAGCTGGCGCGGCGGCGCTTTCCGGGCGCGCCGGCCAATCTCGACGCGCTGTGCCGTCGCTTCAACGTCGACAATTCCGGCCGCACCTTTCACGGCGCGCTTCTCGATGCGCAGCTTTTGGCCGAATGCTATATCGAGCTGCTGGGCGGCCGGCAGCCGGGCTTGGCGTTGGCGGTCGAATCCTCAATCGGCATGGGCGTGATCTCGGCCGGCGCCATCATGCGGCGCGAACCGAGGCCGCATGCGCCGAGCGCCGAGGAGCTGGCGGCGCACCTCGCGATGCTCAGCGAGCTCAAATCGCCGCTTTGGCTTGCGGAGGCGTGATGGGAATTCTCGACGGCAAGGTCGCAATCGTCACCGGCGCCGCGCGTGGGCTAGGGCGCGAATATGCAAAAGTGCTGGGTGGCGCCGGCGCCAAGATCGTCGCTGCGGACTTGAACGACTGCGCCGCGACCGCGGCGGAATCCGGTCCTGGTGCGATCGGGGTCAAAGTCGACATCGGCGACATGGCGTCGGTTCAGGCGATGGCCGACAAGGCGGTCGAGGCCTTCGGCCGCATCGACATCCTGGTCAACAACGCCGCGCTCTTTGCCGGCCTGAAAGGCGGGAAGTTCGACACGCTCGATCCCGACGAGTGGGACCGCACCATGACCATCAACGTCAAGGGCTCGTGGCACGGCTGCAAGGCGGTGGTGCCGGCGATGCGCAAGGTCGGCGGGGGCTCGATCGTCAATATCGCGTCCGCCGCGGCGCTCTACGGGATGCCGCTCTTCTTGCATTACGCGGCCTCAAAGGGCGCGGTGATCGCCATGACCCGCAGTCTCGCGCGCGAGCTTGGGCGCGACAATATCCGGGTCAACGCGATCGCGCCCTCGGCCGTCACGACGGAGGGCGCGAAGGAGTTCTTTGGCGACCGGCTCGATCATTCTATGGGCGTCATTGCCGGCAGCCAGGTGATCAAGCGCAACCTGGCGCCGAGCGACGTCAGCGGCACGGTGCTGTGGCTGGCCTCCGATCAGGCAGCCTTCATTACCGGCCAGACCATTGCCGTCGACGGCGGGACGGTCTTCCTCTAATTATCCATATTAGCTGGCGTCATCGGCACACCTTGGCCCTGACGCTCTGCGAGCTTGCGGCGATAGAGATCGACGAAATCGATCGGCTGCAGCATCAGCGGGGTGAAGCCCCCATCGCGCGTCAGATCGGCGATGATCGCGCGACAGAAGGGGAACAGCAGCCTGGGGGCCTCAATGAAGAGAAGCGGCTCGACTTGGTCCTGCGGAATGCCCGACAGGCGGAAGATTCCGGCATAGGCCAGCTCGACGATGAAGGCCGTCATTCCGTCGCGCTTCGCCTCGGCGCGCGCCGTCAGGGTGACTTCGAAGGCATCCGGCCCGACGCCATTGGCCGCCACGCCGAGATTGAAATTGACCTCGGGCGTGCCGCCGGTCTGCGACATGATCTTGATGACGTTCGGATTCTCGAACGAGAGATCCTTGATGTACTGCGCGCCGACGCTGAATGACGGGCCGATGTCGGCCCCGGTTGCTCCGCCGTTGCTGGCGCCGTTTCCCGGCAGATCGGTCATAGATCAGGTCCTCCGTAATCGCGGGCGGTGGCCTATCACGGCCTGCGCCCACGCACAACGGCTCTAGCGGTCCAGGCGGCGGAACTCGCCCTCGATGATTTCGTGAGAAGCCGTTTTGTCGGATTTGCCGGGCCCTAGCCAGCCGGCGATCGTTTTCCGAACGCCTGGAATTAACACCGCAAGCGCCGCAAGGTCGGTCAGAAAGCCCGGAATCAGAAGAAGGAGACCCGCCAACATCCGGGTTCCGCCTTCGGCCAGGATCTTGCCCGGCGCCTCGCGGCCGCGCTCGAGCCTCAGCGCCGTCATCAGGCCGGCTTCGCGCAGGAGCGTCATGCCGACCACGGACGAGACCACGACCAGGGCCAGCGTGGCCGCGACGCCGATCGCCTTCCCGACCACGATGAAGGTCGCGATCTCGGCCAGGGGATAAAGGAGGAACAAGCGTGGATTCATCTCTTTAGGGTTGAGTTGCGGCGATTTTTTCTTGCGAGCGCGCCGCCCCGGTCCCATCTCTAGGGCCAGGGTTTAGAACCATTTCGCGGCCGGCGATTTGCCGGGCCCGCTCATGTGACATAGGATGGGTCGGCCGGCCGTGCCAGGGTCGGACGCATCCGAACGGCCAGGTATGCGATGGGCGAAAGCGGATCAGTCTTCGACATTCTCATCTTTGCGGTGATCGCGATCGTCCTGTTGTTCAGGCTGCGGGCGGTGCTGGGGCGCCGCACGGGCGAAGAGCAGGAGCGGTCAAACCCCTTCGACCGTCCGACCGTCGTGCCCTTCCGCGCAGGGGTGGCGGGCGCTACCAGCCCCGGCTTCGCAGGCGGGACGGTGATAGAGCACGATCCGAACCTTCCGCTATCGCTCGACGCCCGCGTCGCGCGCGTCCATGCGGTCGATCCCACCTTTGACGAGAAGCATTTCCTGAACGGCGCCAAGAGCGCGTTTCGCATGGTCGTGCAGGCCTTTGCCGCCGGCGATCTGGCGACGCTGCGCTCGCTTTTGAACTCACAGCTTTACGGCGAATTCGGCCGCGCCATATCCGAGCGGCGCGAGCACGGCCAATTGGGCTCAGTGGAGTTCGAGGGGCCGATCGAGGCCGAAATCGTCGATGCCCGCGCCTCGGCGCATGAGGTGCAGATCCAGGTTCGCTTTGGCAGCCGGCAGCTTCATGACGGCGAGACCGTCGCGCCCGAGGCTGAAACGATCGATCTTTGGACCTTCGCACGCGACCCGAGCTCGCGCGACCCGAACTGGCAGCTCGTCGAGACAGCCTCGCACTGATCCCGCCATGCCGAAACGCAGCGCCACCGAGGCCGAGCGGGCGCTGTGGCGCACGGCCATGCGCGACGTTCGGCGCTATCGGGCCGAGAACGTTCCGCCTGCACCAACGGTCGAGGGTCCCGCCCAGCCGGTCGAGATCGTGAATCCCGTGGCCACGGCCAGGCGTTCAACGCCCGGCGGTCTCGACCGTGCGACCGAAGAGCGCCTAAGGCGCGGTCGAATTGCGATCGATGGACGCATCGATCTGCACGGCATGACCCAATCAGAGGCCTTTGGCGCCCTCTTGGGCTTCGTCGAGAGCTCGGCGCGCGCTGGTCGGCGAGCGCTTCTCGTAATCACCGGCAAGGGCGCCGTCGGCCAAGGCGGCGGCGTGCTTCGACGCAGCCTGCCGGGCTGGCTTGCCTCCTCGCCGCTCGCGCGCCGCATCCTGACCGTGACGCCCGCCCATGCCCGCCATGGCGGCGACGGCGCCTATTATGTGCTTCTGCGCCGGGAGCGTCGCTCCACCGGTTAGGCCGTCAGGCTTTGACCGGGCCAGCGAGCTCGATCCGCACCCCGTTGGGATCGGTGCAGAACAGGATCTCGATTCCCTTGCCGGGCGGTCCGAGCTTGGTGTGGCTTTTCTCGACGACCGTGCCGCCATTCTTCTTCACGATAGCCGCCACTCGGCCGACATCGTCGACCCTGAGCGCGAGATGGGTGAGGCCCAGCTGATTCATCGACCGCCTCTCCGCCTTGCCCTTGGGCGGCGGGTTCAGGAAATGGATCAGCTCGATGACCGTCCCGTTCCGCCGCACGAAGCGGACTTCGAGCTTCATGTCGTCGCCGGCCTCGAGAGCGTGGCCCAAGGGCGCCGGAATCGGATGGATGTCGCTCGCTTCGAAACCAAGCGCTTCGTAGAAGGCGGTCGATTTGTCCAGGTCGCTGACGCAGATGCCGAAATTGGCGAGACGGATGCCGGAATCGTCGAGGTCGGTCGGCGGCCCGAAATCGGCCGCTTCCGCCGCAGTTGCCAGGCCCGCGAGGGCGGCGCCGCTCATCAGCGCGCCGCCGGCGGCGCGCCGGAACAGCGACCGCCTTCCGAAGCGGTTCACAAAGTCGAAGATTTTTCCGCCCATCCTTCCCTCGCCCTTGTTTTCTTGAATTCTCGAGGCTGTGTACACGAGCCGGTTCGGCGGGTCGATGCCTCAATGGCTGTCGCGGCGTGGCGCAAGCCAGGTGACGAGATCCCAGGCGTTGCGGATAATCACCAGAAGCAGCGCCATCAGACAGATCGCAACGAACGAAACTGCGTGCGGAAAGCCCGCCAAGGCCAGGCTGGCCGCGGCGGCCAGCGCCAGATAGACGACGCTCGGCGCGACACCGTAGTACCAGCTGTCGGACCAATGGGTCGGTTCGGCAATCCCGCGGAGTCCGACGAAACGCCCGATCGCATAGATCAAGCCGAGCAAAGCCCAGACCAACATGGCCGCCGCCCGGATTCCGTCGTCGCCGTCGGGGGCCAGCGCCAACGCGCTGATCACCAGAACGGAAACCAGATGAAACAAGGTCGGCGTGGTGAAGAGCCTCATGCCGCTCGTGACACCCGAGCTCGGCCGGCTCGACGTCAGGGTGATGACGATGAACAGCAGCCCGATCAGCGTTGCCGCAACCTCGCCCGTCATCTGGTAGAAGGGTTCCCAGGGACCGAACATTCAGATCTCTCCGGCGCTCTGGGATGAAGACTAATGAAATTGATTGCGGTGGGAAGCTTCCCATGCATCCGGACCGCCCCATTGCCCGGCCCTCGCCTTTCGCGCAGTATCCGCCGCGGCGGGCGCCCTCCGGCGCAGAACGGAAAGCGAGAATGAAACGGCATCTAACGGCTTTGGCGGGGATCCTGCTTCTTGCGGGATGTTCGAGTTCGGTCGACCTGGTCTCTTCCGACCAAGTGTCGAAATTCACGCCCGGCAAGACCAACGAGACCGAGGTCGCGGGCGAGCTCGGCAAGCCGCTCGAGACGATCACCGAGGCGGACGGCACCAAGATCGAGCAATATGCGTTCAGCGGCGGCGCCACTGGCGGCTCGATCGTGCCGGAGTGGCTCGGCGGCTCCAGCGCGTCGAGTTATCATATGGTGAGCTTCGTCTATGGCGCGGGCGGCGTGCTGAAGGAGATCAGGGGCGCCGGCGAGGTCGCCTCCAAGTAGGAGGAGCGAGCCCTAAAGGATAAACTTCGATAGGTCGGCGTTCTTGGCGAGCACACCGACCTGGTCGCGAACCATCGCAGCATCGATCATGACGGTCGCGCCGGCCTTATCGGTCGCGTCGAAGCTGATCTCCTCGAGGAGCCGCTCCAGCACCGTATGCAGGCGCCGCGCGCCGATATTCTCGACCGTGGCGTTGATCTCAGCCGACAGGCGGGCGATCTCGTCGATCGCATCATCGGCGAACTCGAGTGTGACGTTCTCGGTAGCCAACAGCGCCTTGTACTGCTTGATCAGGCTCGCTTCCGGCTCCAGCAGGATGCGCCTGAAGTCAGACTGATCGAGCGGCCGCAGCTCGACCCGGATCGGCAATCGGCCCTGCAGCTCGGGGAGCAGGTCCGAGGGCTTCGCCAGATGAAAGGCGCCGGAAGCGATGAACAGGATGTGGTCGGTCTTGACCGGCCCGTGCTTGGTGTTGACGACGGTGCCTTCGATCAGCGGCAGCAGATCGCGCTGCACGCCCTCGCGGCTCACATCCGCGCCGCCCCGGAACTCCGAGCGGCCGGCGATCTTGTCGATCTCGTCCAGGAAGACGATCCCGTTCTGCTCGACGAGCTCGACCGCCTCGCGCGTGACGCGATCCTGGTCCAAAAGCTTCTCGGCTTCCTCCTGCGTCAGCGCCGTCTGCGCATCCTTGACGCTCATCCGCCTGGGTTTGGTGCGATTGCCCAGGGCCTTCCCCAGCATATCGCTCAGATTGATGACGCCCATCGAACCGCCGGGCATGCCGGGAATGTCGAAGGTCGGCACCTGCGGCTGACCTTCCAGCATCTCAATCTCGATCTCGCGGTCGTCGAGCTCGCCGTTGCGCAACCTCGTGCGAAAGGTGGCGCGTGTTCCGTCGGCCGCCGTCTTGCCGACCAGGGCGTCCAGCACCCGCTCCTCGGCCGCCAGCTCCGCCTTGGCGTTGACCTCCCTGCGCATCTTCTCCCGGACCATGGTGAGCGCGGTTTCGACCAGATCGCGGACGATCGAATCGACATCGCGTCCGACATAGCCGACCTCGGTGAATTTCGTCGCCTCGATCTTGATGAAGGGCGCCTGCGCCAGCTTGGCGAGGCGCCGCGCGATCTCGGTCTTGCCGACGCCGGTCGGTCCGATCATCAGAATGTTCTTCGGCAGCACTTCTTCGCGCATGGCGGCGTCGAGCTCGCCAACGGTTGCGGAGCGCCACCGCGACAGCGCGCTTGGCGTCCTTCTGGCCGACAATGAAGCGATCGAGCTCCGAGACGATCTCGCGGGGACTGAAATTGGTCATGCTCAGGCTTTCTCGGAGGCCGCCGAAGGAGTCGGAAGGCTTTCGAGGGTGATGTTGGTGTTGGTGTAGACGCAGATATCGGCCGCGATCTGCATCGCCCGCCGGGCGATCGCCTCGGCATCGAGGCCGTCGATGTCAATCAGCGCCCGGGCGGCGGCCAACGCATAGACGCCGCCGGAGCCGATGCCGATGATGCCGCGCTCGGGCTCGAGCACGTCGCCGGTGCCGGTCAGAACCAGCGAGACCTGGGAATCGGCGACGGCCATCATGGCCTCGAGCCGGCGCAGATAACGATCGGTTCGCCAATCCTTGGCGAGCTCGACGCAGGCGCGGGTGAGCTGCCCCTGATGCTTCTCGAGCTTGCCCTCCAGCCGCTCGAAGAGGGTGAAGGCGTCGGCAGTGGCGCCGGCGAAGCCGGCGATCACACGGCCGCCCTCGCCCAACCGGCGGACCTTCTTGGCGTTTGCTTTCATCACCGTCTGGCCCATCGTCACCTGGCCGTCACCGGCCACGACGACTTGGCCGCCCTTGCGCACGGAAAGGATAGTCGTCCCGTGCCAGGGCGAGGAATTCACAGTGTCGGATGTCATGGTCCGGATCATGTGGGCTTTCTCGTGCCCCGATCAAGGCGAGGGGCGCCGGCGGTCTTGCGAAGATCCTTTGGGACGACTTCCAACTGCAGTATAAGATAGAGTCGTCGACGACTTCTTCGCGCCAAAGGGGGACGGGCATGCCACAGAAGCTCGCGGCTGAATTCATAGGAACGCTCTGGCTCGTGCTCGGCGGCTGCGGCAGCGCCGTCCTGGCTGCCGCCTTTCCCAATCTGGGTATCGGGTTCGTCGGGGTTGCGTTCGCCTTCGGCTTAACGGTTTTGACCATGGCCTACGCGATCGGCCATGTCTCCGGATGCCACCTCAATCCCGCCGTTTCGGTCGGCTTGTGGGCCGGCGGGCGGTTCCCGAAATCCGATCTGATTCCTTATGTCGGCGCCCAGGTGCTGGGTGGGATCGCGGGCGCCGCGATTCTCTACGCGATCGCCAGCGGCAATGCGAGTTTCGACGTGTCGGCGGGCTTCGCAGCCAATGGCTATGGCGAGCACTCACCCGGCCATTATTCGATGGCCGCCGCGATCGTCTCGGAGTTCACGATGACCTTCGCCTTTCTGTTCGTGATTATGGGCTCGACGCATGGAAAGGCTCCGCAAGGCTTCGCGCCGATCGCCATCGGGCTTTGCCTGACGCTGATCCACCTGATCTCGATCCCGGTGACCAACACGTCGGTCAATCCGGCGAGGAGCACCGGGCCGGCGCTCTTCGTCGGCGGCTGGGCGCTCGAGCAGCTCTGGCTGTTCTGGGTCGTCCCGCTGGCCGGCGCCGCGGCGGCCGGGCTGGTCTATCGCTGGGTCGGCGGCGCCAATCCGGTTCCCCTGCCGATCACGGGCACGGACCGGGCCTAACTCCTACACCCGCCGTTTGGGCTTTTGGCGCTGCCTCTGCTAGAAGGCGCGTCATGGCATCGAAGACCCCAGCGCGGCGCGCCAGCATCGAGCGCGCGACGACCGAGACCCGGATCGCGGCGACGATCGACCTGGACGGCACCGGCAAATATGCGGTCGAGACCGGGATCGGTTTCCTCGACCATATGCTGCAGCAGCTTGCCCGCCACAGCCTGATGGATTTGACGCTGAAGGCCGAGGGCGACCTCCATATCGACTTCCACCACACCACCGAGGATACCGGCATCGTGGTCGGGGAAGCGGTGTCGCGGGCGCTCGGCGAGCGGAAGGGCATCGTTCGATATGGCCACGCCTATATTCCGATGGACGAGACGCTGACGCGCGTGGCGCTCGATTTCTCGAACCGCCCGTACCTCATCTGGAAGGTGAAGTTCGTGCGCGACAAGCTGGGTCAGATGGATACCGAGCTGTTCAAGGAGTGGTTCCAGGCTTTCGCTCAGGCGGCCGGCTGCACGCTCCATATCGAAACTCTCTATGGCGAGAACAGCCACCACATCGTCGAGACCTGCTTCAAGGGCTTAGCCAGGGCGCTCAAGGCCGCGATCGCGATCGACCCGCGCCAGTTGGACGCGGTGCCCTCGACGAAAGGCATGCTGTAAAGCGCTCTGCCCATGGAGAAAGTCGTCATCGTCGATTGTGGATCGGGCAATCTGCGCTCGGCCGCCAAGGCATTCGAGCGCGCTGCCGCGGACGGTAAGCGCTCGGTCTCCGTCGAGGTGACAAATAGCCCGGACGCTGTACGCCGGGCCGACCGCGTCGCCCTCCCGGGGCAGGGCGCCTTCGCTGCAGTCCTTGCGGGGGTGGCCGACGTGCCGGGATTGCGCGAGGCTCTCCGAGAGGTGGCGATCACCCGCGCCCGGCCCTTTCTCGGCATCTGCGTCGGCATGCAGCTGATGGCCGATCGCGGGCTGGAGCATGGTTCCCACAAAGGATTTGGCTGGATTGCGGGTGACGTCGTGCCGCTCGCCCCGGCAGATACGTCGCTGAAAGTGCCGCATATGGGCTGGAACGACCTGACGCTCGATCGGCCGGACCATCCGGTGCTTGCGGGAATCGCAACCGGCGATCACGCCTACTTCGTCCATTCCTATCGCTTCGATTGCGCCGATCCCGCCGACCGCTTGGCGCATGCCGATTATGGCGGACAGGTCACCGCGATCGTCGGTCGCGATAATCTGGTCGGGACCCAATTTCACCCGGAGAAGAGCCAGAGCCTGGGTCTCTCGCTGATCGCCTCATTCCTGGAATGGCGCCCGTGAGCGAGGGCCAGACCATGCCCCCGCCGCGGCTGTCGGTCGAGGCCGCCGAAAAACTCAAAGGCGGCGATATCGTCGACCTTTGCGATGCGGCGGAGCTGGCGATCAAGGCAGAGGGCGGGTTCGGCTGGTTGAAGCCGCCGCCGCGCGACGTCATGGAGCGTTATTGGCGCGGCGTGCTGGCGGTTCCCGAGCGCACGCTATTCGTCGCTCGCCTGGACGGCGTCGTCGCCGGCTCGATCCAACTCGTCCGGCCGCCGCGCAACAATGAGGCGCAGGCGCGCGGCGTTCATTTCAATACCGCCTTCATGGCGCCTTGGGCCCGCGGCCACGGCTTGGCCCGCATGCTGCTCGAGGCCGCGGAAAATCTGGCGCGCGACGAAGGATTCCTGGTCGCGAACATGGATTTGCGCGAGACTCAAACCAAGGGAATCGAGCTGTTGGAAAGCTCGGGCTATACGCGTTGGGGCACCCATCCGCGCTATGCGCGGGTAGACGACCGGTATGTCCGAGGACATTTCTTCTTCAAGGAACTGACGGAAACACCGTAACGAAATGATTTTGTATCCGGCGATCGACCTCAAAGACGGGGCTTGCGTACGCTTGTTACGCGGGGATATGGCCGCTGTGACGGTCTACAACGACGATCCGGCCGCCCAGGCGAAACGCTTCGCCGATGCCGGCTTCTCCTGGCTGCACCTGGTCGATCTGAACGGCGCGGTGGAGGGCAAGCCGGTCAATGTCGCGGCCGTGGCGTCGATCATCGCCGCCACCGCTCTCCCGGTGCAGCTCGGCGGCGGCATTCGCAGCCTCGCAACTGTCGAGGACTGGCTCTCGCACGGTGTCACGCGCGTCGTGCTCGGCACCGCCGCCGTCCGTGATCCCAAGCTCGTCAGCGAGGCCTGCGCCAAATTCCCGGGGCGGATCGCGGTCTCGATCGACAGTCGTGATGGGCTGGTGGCGGTCGAGGGCTGGCGCGAGACCTCGTCCGTCAGGACCCTCGATCTCGCGCTCCGGATGGAAGAATGCGGCGTGGCCGCGATCGTCTTCACCGATATCAACCGCGACGGCGCGATGGGCGGAATCAATCTGGACGCCACGGTCGACCTCGCTTTTGCGCTGACGACGCCGGTGATCGCGTCCGGCGGCGTCTCGAGCCTCGAGGACCTCACCGCCTTGAAGCGCGAGGAAAAGTCCGGTATCGGCGGGGTCATCTGCGGCCGGGCGCTCTACGACGGACGCATCGATCCGGCCGCGGCTCTCGCCGTGGTCAACGGAAGCTGACTCCATGTTGAAGATTCGCGTCATTCCCTGCCTGGATGTGAAGGATGGGCGGGTGGTCAAGGGCGTGAATTTCGTCGATCTCGTTGATGCGGGCGACCCGGTCGAGCAGGCGCGGGTCTATGACCGCGCCGGCGCCGACGAACTGACCTTCCTCGACATCACCGCCTCGGCCGAGGACCGCTCGCCGCTCTACGATGCCGTCAACCGAACGGCCGAGCAGGTGTTCATGCCGCTCACCGTGGGCGGCGGTGTCCGCACGGTCGAGGACATACGCTCGCTCCTCCTGGCCGGCGCCGACAAAGTGTCGATCAACACGGCCGCGGTCTCGCGGCCGGAATTCGTGGCCGAGGCCGCGTCCCGTTTCGGCAGCCAATGCATCGTCGTCGCGATCGACGCCAAATCGGTCGGCCGCGGCCGCTGGGAAGTGTTCACGCATGGCGGCCGCAACGCGACCGGCATCGATGCCATCCAGTGGGCCGAGCGGATGGCGGCTGCGGGGGCCGGCGAGATTCTGTTGACCTCGATGGATCGCGACGGCACGAAGATCGGTTTCGATCTGCCTCTCACGCGCAAGGTGGCGGACGCCGTATCGGTTCCGGTGATCGCGTCGGGCGGCGTCGGCGCTCTGGATCATCTGGTCGAGGGAGTCGTTGAAGGCCATGCGAGCGCTGTGCTGGCCGCGTCGATCTTCCATTTCGGAACCTTCACCGTCGCCGAAGCCAAGGCGCAGCTTGCCGCGGCGGGAATCCCCGTCCGTCCCGCCAACGCCGCCTCGCGTATGGCTGGAGTCGCGGCATGAAGGCCAAGCGCAGCCTCAAGACCAAGCCCGGTCCCGATCCGATCGACCGGCTTTACGAGGCGATTCTGAAGCGCCGTGGCTCGGATCCCGCGAAGTCGTACACCGCCAAGCTGTTCCTGCGCGGCCGGGGCAAGATCGCGCAGAAGCTCGGCGAGGAAGCGGTCGAGGTGGTGATCGACGCGATCCGCGACGACCGCGCGGCGGTGGCCGAGGAATCGGCCGACCTGCTTTACCACCTGCTCGTGCTGTGGGCGGATATGGGCCTTTCGCCGGCCGACGTTCATAAGGTGCTGGCAAGCCGCGAGGGCGTCAGCGGGATTATCGAAAAGGCGAACCGGAAGAAGGAATAGCGCGAAAGCCCCAAGGAGGAGGCGATATGAGCTACGACGACAATAACATCTTCGCCCGGATCCTGAGGGGCGAGATCCCCTCCACCAAAGTCTATGAGGACGACCATGTCCTCGCGATCAACGACATTCATCCGCAGGCGCCGGTGCATATCCTGGTGATGCCGAAGGGAAAGTACGTGTCCTTCGACGATTTCAGCGCCAAGGCCAGCGATGCCGAGATCGCCGCCTTCAATCGCGCGGTCGGGCAAATCGCGCGCCAAGCGGGCGTCGACAAGACGGGCTACCGGCTGATTTTCAATCACGGGCCCGACAGCCTGTCGGAAGTGCCGCACCTCCATGCTCACATATTGGGCGGGAAGGTAATGGGGGTGCTCGTCTCCCGAAGCTAGACTCGGCTTTCCTTGTTGAACCGCCCGCCGGGCCGGAACCGGTCGAGATAGGTCGGCAGGATTACCTCGGGAGCCGTTGCCCGGATTCCAAGATCGCTCAACCCGGGCGCCTGTCCAGAGACGATGTTGTCCCGCTTCAGAAGCTCGACCTGGTCGCGCGTGAGCGGCGGCGCGCCCGGAGCCCATTCGGCGATTGAAGCCAGAAGGTGGGCGAGGCCCCAGGGGACCGGCACCAAGAGGCGATGCCGGCCGGTCTCCGCCATGATCTTTTCCATGAGCTGGCGGAAGGTCAGAACCGTGGGCCCGCCGAGCTCATAGGTGCGGCCCGGCGCATCCGCCCGCTCGAGCGCCGCCATGATCGCATCCGCGACATCACCGACATAAACCGGCTGGAAGCGCGTCGCTCCGCCCCCGATGAGCGGCAGGGCCGGGCTCAAGAGGCTCATCGACGCAAAGCGGTTGAAGAAATCGTCCTCGGGCCCGAAGACCGTCGACGGCCGAAGAATCGTGGCCTCGGGAAAGAAGGCGCGCACCGCGGTTTCGCCGGCCGCTTTCGTCCGTGCATATTTTGCCCGGCTGTCGGCGGACGCCCCCAGCGCCGACACATGCACCAGGCGCTCGACGCCGAGGTCGGCCGCCAGCCGAGCGATCCGTCCGGGCAGCTCCTCATGGACTTTGACGAAGCTGTCTCGGCGCGTTTCGTAGAGGATTCCGATCAGATTGACGACCATGTCGGCGCCTTGGATCGCCGCAGCGAGCTCGGCATCGTCGAACACATCGATCATCTCGGGCACCACTTGGCCGACCACGCCGGCAGTGCGCACCACCTTGACGCGCGCCGCATGACGCGTCGGCACGCGGATCACCGCGCCGGTCCGCGCCAGGCGCCGCACCAGATGGCGGCCGATGAAGCCACCGCCGCCGAAAACCGTCGCCGTCTTATCGCCGATCGCCATCTATCCTGCCCTGATCGCCAGTCGCGCCGCGAAGGCGGTTCATATCGGGTTTCGCAATTCAGAACCAGACTTGCGCGCAAGCGCGGCCGCCTCAAGTTGACAAACTTCCGGCCCTGGCGATATGAGACGCGTCCGCGCTGCCCAGGTGGCGGAATTGGTAGACGCGCTGGTTTCAGGTACCAGTGGCCGAAAGGCCTTGGAAGTTCGAGTCTTCTCCTGGGCACCAGTCGCGAACCGGGCATAGTGTCCCGACAGTCGCGCAGTTGCGGACAGGCGGCCCAATGGCGAACGAACCCCCTCCCCCGATACTCCATGTCGGCGACCTGCCGGCCGATCTCGAACTCGGCGCCATCGTCGCGATCGACACCGAGACCATGGGCCTCAACCCGGTGCGCGACCGGCTTTGTCTGGTGCAGCTCTGCTCGGGCGACGGGCAGGCGCATCTGGTCCAATTCAAGAAGGTTTACGACGCGCCCAACCTCAAGGCCCTGCTGACGGATCCCAAGCGCCTCAAGCTCTTCCATTTCGCGCGTTTCGATATCGCGGCGCTGCAGGCCTATCTGGACGTCGTGACGCGGCCCGTCTATTGCACCAAGATCGCATCCAAGCTCGTCCGGACCTTCACCGATCGGCACGGCCTCAAGGATTTGGTCCGCGACCTTGTCGGCGTGGAAATCAGCAAACAGATGCAATCCTCCGACTGGGGCGCCGAGTCGCTGACCCAGGAGCAGCTCAAATATGCCGCGAGCGACGTTCTTTATCTGCACGCGATGAAGGCTCGCCTCGACGAGATGCTGCTGCGCGAGGGACGGACGGAATTGGCCCAGGCCTGCTTCGATTTCCTGCCGGTTCGCGCCGCGCTCGATCTCGGCGGCTGGGGTGAACTCGACATTTTCGCGCATTAGGCCTGGCCACGGCCGGCCGCGGGGAAGAGAATCGGCACGATGTCCGCGAATCACTCTGACGAGTCTCGGCCGCGGCCGCCCTTGGAAGGGCTGAGCGGCCGGCCGCCCGAGAGGCTGAGCTATCTTGCCGCGGCTCCGCGTCAAGCGGCTTACGCGCCGGCCTATTCGCGCCTGGTGCGGCGTTTGCGCGTGGTGCTGCCGATCGTCGGCCTGCTGAGTGTCGCCGTTATTCTGCTCTGGCCGCGCATCCAGGCCCTGTTCAATCACCCGACGCATCCGACTGAGCTCGATCGCCGCGCCCGGATGTCCAAGGGCCGTTTCGTCGGCACCGACTCGCATGGCCGGCCATACACGGTGACTTACGACACGGCCGCTCAGCCGCCCCGCGGCGGGCCGGTTGATATGGCCAACCCGCTGGCCGAAATCACGCTCGACAACGGGCATTGGGTCGCGATCCGGGCCGAAACAGGGCGCTACGATCAGGCCGCCGGGACGATCGACCTGTCGGGCCATGTCGAGCTGTTCCACGACGACGGATATCGTTTCACGACCGAGCGCGCCCATGTCGAATTCAACAAAAATCTGATCTGGGGAGACCGCGCGGTGGAAGGCCACGGCCCCAAGGGGTCCGTGATCGGCCGTGGCTTCCGGGTCGCCGACAAGGGTGAGACCATCACCTTCACCGGCCCCGCGAGTCTCCGGCTGCGCCCCAATGCCGCGCAGCTTCCGGATGCCGGGGAACAGGCTCCGTGACCCTTCGGCGCGGCATGCGGGCGTTGGTTCTGCTGGCGGCGATCCAGGCATCGCCGCTTCTGGCCGCCGACGGCCCGACCGTGCCCGGCGCCGATGCGAACCAGGCACATGATAGCGGCCCGCTCGACATCACCGCCGACCGCGATCTCGAATGGCTGCAGCAGGATAAGGCCTATGTCGCGCGTGGAAACGCCGTAGCCAAGCGAGGGACCGTGACGCTCACCGGGGACCTGCTGATCGCCTTCTATCGGCCCAAGGCAGCGCCGGACGCGCCGGCGCCGCAGCCTGCTGCGGCGGAAGCGCCAGCCAAAAAGCCGGGGCAGGAAGGCTTCGACACCGGCAACACGGATATCTGGCGGGTCGTCGCCGAAGGCCGGGTCCATATCAGCTCGCAAGGCAAGGAGGCCTGGGGCGATCGGATGGATTATGACAAGGACCAGGATGTCGTTGTGCTGACCGGTAAAGCACTCAAAGGCAAGACGGAAAACGAAACGGTCACCGCGCGCGACAGCCTCGAATATTGGCAGTCGCGGAATATGGGCGTGGCGCGCGGCGACGCTGTCGTCACAAAGGCGAACGGGCAATCGCTTGCCGCGGACGTCATCGGCGCCCATTTCGAGAAGGATTCGACCGGCCATCAATCCCTGAAGACCATTCAGGCGATCGGCCATGTAGTTATCACCACGGCTTCCGACATCGTCCACGGCGACGAGGGGACTTACGACCTCGATACAAAGCGGACGGTGGTCTTCGGTCATGTGCGGGTGACGCGCGGGCAGAGCGAACTCGAAGGGGAGAGTGCCGACGTGAACATGGACACGGGAATCAGTCAGGTCTTCCCGGGCAAGGGCAAGCGCGTGCGAGCCCTGTTCGTCCACGAGAAGGCAGCCGCCGCTCCGCCCGCGACCTCGGGCGCCCGTCCTTGAGCGGGCTCAACGGCGCCGCGCAGCGCGACGGCGTGTTCGGACCTCGGCTGGTCCGGACAAATCCCGGTCTGGTCGCGTCTCATCTTGGCAAGAGCTTCAAGCGCCGCCCGGTCCTGCGCGATGTCAGCGTCTCGGTCCAGCGCGGCGAGGCCGTCGGGCTTCTGGGCCCGAACGGCGCCGGCAAAACGACCTGCTTCTACATCATTACCGGCCTGATCGCCGCCGACACCGGCGCGATCCAGCTCGATGGGACCGATATCACCCATCTGCCGATGTACCGCCGGTCCCGGATGGGGATCGGCTATCTGCCGCAGGAGGCCTCCATCTTCAGGGGCCTCACGGTCGAGGAGAATATCCGGGCTGTGCTCGAGGTGGTTGAGCCCGAGCGGGACATGCGCGAGGCGATGCTCGACGATCTGTTGGCCGAGTTCTCGATTTCCCATCTGAGACGGACCCCGGCGCTGGCCCTTTCGGGCGGCGAGCGGCGGCGCGTCGAAATCGCACGGGCGCTCGCCTCCAGGCCCCAATTCATGCTTCTGGACGAGCCGCTGGCGGGTATCGATCCGATCGCAATCGGCGAGATTCGCGAGCTGATCTCCCACCTCCGCCGGCGTGGAATCGGCGTCTTGATCACCGACCACAATGTTCGCGAAACGCTCGACATCGTCGATCGGGCATACATTTTGCATGACGGGTCGGTCCTGATGGATGGACGACCATCAGAAATCGTGGCACATCAAGACGTACGCCGCGTTTATCTCGGTGAAAGGTTCAGCCTATAGCGTAGCGGCGTTTGCTGGTTTCGGCCTCCGGGCCGAACCTGCCAGAGTGGCGAGCAGGAGCAACCCGCTATGCGTTTTTGTCCGAGGACCCGATGCCGCGCCGGCTAAGCTCGAGGCCGGTCCTTCCGGTTGCGCGCGCACGAATGCTGCTCCACCGCAAGGGGTAGGCAATGGCCCTCGTCCAAAGACTGGACCTGAGGCAGTCGCAGACCCTCGTCATGACGCCGCAGCTTCAGCAGGCGATCAAGCTGCTGCAGCTTTCCAATCTCGAGATCGGCGAGTTCGTGGCGCAGGAGCTGCAGCAGAATCCGCTGCTCGAGGAGGGCGGTCCCGATCTCGACCAGGCCGGGCCGCGCGGTGAGGGCGAGCCGGCTGAGGCGGCGGCCGGCGGCGACGATCGTGCCGCAGCCGCGGACGCCCAGGCCGAGCAGATCGAATCCGGCGTCATCGCCGAAGCGATCGTGGATGGCCCCGACGGCGGGGATGGCGGCCTCGATGAACGCGTCGGAACGACGAGCTACGGCATGGGTGGTCGCGAGTTCGACGGAGAGGCTTCGGACGCCGCGGACCGGCTCTCGCGCGATCCGTCGCTGCGCGATCATCTTTTCGAGCAGCTCAACACAGACATCACGGACAGCGCGGCGCGGCTGATCGGCGCCCTGCTGATCGAGGCGGTCGAGCCCTCGGGCTATCTGGCTGAGGGAGACGAGGCGGTCCACAGCGTGGCCGCGACTTTGGGCGTCGATCGCCGTGACGTCGAGGCCGTGCTGGCGCGCATGCAGCGCTTCGATCCGCCCGGCGTGCTGGCGCGCAATCTGAGCGAATGCCTGGCGCTGCAGCTCGCCGATCGCAACCGCTACGACCCGGCGATGGCGGCGCTCTGCGCCAATCTGCACCTGTTGGCGGAGCGCCGGTTCTCAGAGCTGTGCCGCATTTGCGGGGTCGATCAATCCGATCTCGCCGACATGATTGCGGAGATCAAGGCGCTCGACCCCAAGCCGGGCGAGCGCTTCGAGTCCAATACCGCCGCCGTCGTCGTGCCCGACATATTGATGCGCTCGGCGCCCGCCGGCGGATGGATCGTCGAGCTCAATCCTGACACGCTGCCCCGGTTGCTGGTCAATCGGCGCTATTACGCCGAGATCAACCAGAGCTGCCGTACCGCCAAGGAGCGGGAATATTTGAGTGAACGCCTCAACGCCGCCAACTGGCTGGTCAGATCGCTCGACCAGCGCGCGAATACGATCCTCAAGGTGGCGAGCGAAATCGTGCAGCAGCAGACGGAATTCTTCCAGCATGGCGTGACCCGTTTGCGGCCGCTGGTGCTCCGCAACATTGCCGAGGTGATCGGCATGCATGAGAGCACGGTCAGCCGCGTCACCAACAACAAATACATCGCGACGCCCCGCGGTCTGTTCGAGCTGAAATACTTTTTCTCCGCCGCGATCCAGGGCGCCGACGGCGGAGCCTCTTTCGCGGCCGAATCCATTCGTCATCGGATCAAGGCTGTCATCGACGCGGAAAGTCCGCGCGAAATTTTGTCCGACGACGCGATCGTCGACATGCTGCAAGGCGACGGCATAGACATCGCCCGGCGGACGGTAGCAAAATATCGCGAGCAGCTGGGAATTGCTTCGTCGGTTCAGCGTCGACGCGAAAAGAATTTGCGCAGAGTGTAAGCGCACAAGCAAGCAGAGACTCGCGCGTAAGTAGCATGAATCGCAACCCTGCGGCGCTTTTTTCATTAGAGGCCCAAATTCCGCCCCTTTTTCAGTGTGACATCAGGTGAGTTTCGAGTAGGGTCCAGCGCCCTTTTCCCGATGAGGAGACGAGAATGAAGGTGATACGGACAGCGGTGGTGGCTGCGGCGGCGTTGATGGCGGTTTCGTCCATGGCTCAGGCGAGGGAATGCGGCGCGCGTCCCGCCAAGCCGGCAATCCCGGACGGCAAGACCGCCTCCGACGAGGCGATGAAGGAGGCGCAGGGCAAGGTCACGAATTACATCAAAGGTATGAACGCGTACCTGCAATGCGTGTCGGGCGAAATCGCGAGCGCCAAGGAAGAGGCGACGACGGTCAGCGAGGATTGGAAGAAGCAGAGCGACGTCTTCGTTCACACCCCGAAGGCGCAGTAAGCTCCAAGCCTTTGCCGGACGAGCGGTCGGCTCGGCTCAGCCGAGCCGCTCCAGCTCGTCTATGAAGCCGGCGATGATGCCGAGCCCCTTCTGCCAGAAGCCGGGGTCGGAAGCATCGAGCCCGAAGGGTGCCAGAAGCTCGCGGTGAGTCTTCGTGCCTCCGGCGGCCAGCATCTCCAAATAGCGCTCGGCAAATCCCGCGTCGGCCTGCCGATAGGCGGCGTATAGCGCGTTCACCAGGCAATCGCCGAACGCATAGGCGTACACGTAGAAGGGCGTGTGAATGAAGTGCGGGATGTACGCCCAGAAATTCCGATAGTTTTCGTCGAAGCGTAGCGCGGGTCCCAGGCTCTCGGTCTGCACCGCGATCCAGATTTCGCCCAGCTGGTCAGGCGTCAACTCCCCTTCTCGCCGCGCCGCATGGACGCGCGTCTCGAAATCGAAGAAGGCGATCTGCCGAACCACCGTATTCAGCATGTCCTCGACCTTCGCCGCCAGCAGGAAGCGCCGTTCCGCCGGATCGCCGGTTCGGGCGAGCAGCGCCTGAAAGGTCAGCATCTCGCCGAACACGCTGGCCGTCTCGGCCAACGTCAGCGGCGTCTGCGAATTGAAGTGCCCCTGCGCTCCGGCCAAGACTTGATGGACGCCGTGGCCGAGCTCATGCGCCAGCGTCATCACATCCCGCGAGCGGCCGTGATAGTTGAGCAGCAGATACGGATGGGCGCTCGGCACCGTCGGGTGCGCAAAGGCGCCCGACTGCTTGCCGGGCCTCACCGGCGCGTCGATCCAGGGCCGCTCGAAGAACCGACGCCCGATCTCCCCCAGCCGCGGCGAGAAGCGACCATAGGCTTCGAGCACCAGCTCCCGCGCGTCGCTCCATGCGAAGACCCGGTCCGGATCACCGGGGAGTGGCGCGTTGCGGTCGAAATAATCGAGCTTCGGATCCGGCTCGGCCGGATTCAGCCATTTCGCTTTCAGCCGGTAATAGCGATGGGCGAGATTCGGATAGGCACCCTTGACCGCGCTGGCGAGCGCGTCGACGACCTCGTCCTCGACCTGGTTGGAGAGGTTCCGGTAGGAGACCGGGCGCGAATAGTTGCGCCAAGTGTCGTCCAGCTGCTTGTCCTTGGCCAGGGTCGAGGTGATGAGCGCGAAGGTGCGGATCTGCCGCTCGAAGCCGGCGCCGACCGCTTCCGCCGCCGCCTTGCGCTTGGCGCGATCGTGATCGCTCATGAGATTCAGCGCATCGCTGATCGCGAGCTGTTCGCCTTGAACCTCGAAGCGCATGCCGGCCAGCGTCTGGTCAAACAGCCGTGACCAGGCGCCCGCCCCGACCACATGCCGCTCATGCAGCAACCGCTCAAGCTCGTCCGACAGCTGGTGCGCCCGGAACAGCCGCACGGTGCGCAGCCATGGCCGCCATTTTGCAAGCGCCGGATCGGCCAGTTTGGACGCCATCTCGGCATCTTCGATCCGATTGATCTCCAGCCCGAAGAAGATCAGCTCTGCCGAGATCTGGGTAACCCGCTCGGTGACCCCTTGGTAGAAGCGGCCGATCGCCGAATCCTCATTGTCGCCGGCATAGACCAGCCCGGCATAGGAGCTGGCCTTCGACAGCAGCTCGTCGATCGCCTCGTAGCGCTGAATGGCCTCTGCCAGCTGCGCCGCGGACAGCGCCGCTACCTTTCCCCGGTACTTGCCTGCGAATGCTTTGGAATCGACGTCCGACTTGTCCAGATCGCCATTGAGCTCCGGTGAATCCGGCGCCGGATAAAGGTCGGACAAATCCCAATTGGGTAGGCGGTCGATATCCTGCGCCGCTGCAGTGCTTCCGGTGCTCATGCGCGCTCCTCAGGCCGGGTGCTCTGCAGCGATATAGGGTCGAGCGGCGGGCGAGGATAGAGGCGCCGGGCGCTCGCTCGCCCACAGACTGGCGTTATTGCCGCGCCTGCGGTGGAATGGTGCCGAAACCCAGATTTGAACTGGGGACCTACCGATTACGAATCGGTTGCTCTACCGCTGAGCTATTTCGGCGCCGTGCTTAGGTGGAAGCGGGCCGCACCATACTGAAAACAGCGGCGAAGGCGCAAGCGCCTCACCAGGACTTGTCCAGCCGCGTCCCAGGGCCGCCTTGCCGCGGGTATGAGCGCCGAGGCATAAGGCCCGTCGTGAGCGCCTATCCACCCCCCGATCCCTCGCCCCAAATTCAGCCGCCGCCTAGACCCCGTGAGCCCATGCTGCGGGTCCCGCCCGCGACCGGTTGGCTGATCGCGATCAATATCGCCGTCCATCTCGCGCGGATTTTCCTGCCGCCGGAGCAGGACGATATCGTCGTGAGCTGGCTCGGCTTCGACCCGGCCTCGCTTCGCGGGCCGATCGACTGGCTGCCGGTGGTCTCGTTGATCACCTACCAGTTCCTCCATGGAAGCTGGGCCCATCTCGGCATCAATATGGTCACGCTGCTCGCCTTCGGGCCGGGCGTGGAGCGGCCGCTTGGGGCCGCGCGATTCCTCGTCATCTACCTTCTGTCGGGGATCGCGGGGGCGCTCTTGGAGGGCGCCCTCGACGGGGGCGAAAGCGGCGATCTGCTGATCGGCGCGTCGGCCGCGATCAGCGGGACATTCGGCGCGCTCCTGGTGATTTGGGGCGTCTATCGGCGCGGACGTCGGCCGATGGGGCTGGCGCCGATGGCGTTGCTGTGGATCGGGCTGATGGCGGTGACCGGGATTCTGGGCGTCGGCGCCCAGGGAACGCCGGTGGCGTGGATTGCCCATATCGGCGGCTTCCTGGCCGGTATGGCGCTGGGCGGCCTGCTCCGCCCCCGGAGCCTTCCCTAGGCCCGCGCCGGTTCGAGCGACAGCGGGGCGGCCAGGCCGGGATCGGGCGGGGCCGCCAGCGATTTCTCGAACCAGGACCGGGCTCCCGCCGCGTTGCCGGACGCGCTTTCCAGATAGGCCATCAGCCGGAAATAGCGCCGCGTCGTCTGGTTGCCGACTTGCGCCAGATGCTGCCGCGCCTCGGCCCAGCGTCCGGCCGCGAGCTCGGCCTCGGCCAGCGCGAGCCGGCCTTCGGGATTGTCGCGGTCCAGCGCATGGAGCCGCTCGGCCTGACGAAGTTGCGCCTGTGGATCGCCGGATGGCGCCAAAGCCAGCCAGGCGCGCGCGATTGCCGAATCGGCGCCGGCCATCCAGGATTCCGTCAAGATGCGCTCTGCCGCCGGCGTCCGGCCGGCCCGCACAAGAAGGCGCGCGGCGGTCACCGCGGCATCGGCTAGCGCCGGATCCAGCTCATGGGCCCGGGTCGCGTCCGCCAGCGCCTCGGCCTCGTTGCCGGCCGTTTCGGCCGTCGAGGCGCGGGCGAGGATGAGGCGCGCCAGAAGCCGATCGGATTCCGCCGCCGGCACGGCCTTGATCCTGGTCGCATCGGCGAGCGTCCGCTCGGCCTCGGCGAAGGCGCCGGTCAACGATTCCAGCTCGAACAACCGGCGGGCCGCCCAGGGACTCTTCGGCGCCAGCCGCCGCGCCTCGCGCGCAAATTCGGTCGCCTTGGCGAGGTCGCCGCGCCGCTCGGCCAGGCCGATGAGGCCGCGCAGTCCGATGAGCGCGGTCTCGGGCCGCTCGCGGAGGCGGCCATATTCCGTCTCGGCGCGCTCCGTGTCGCCCGCCAGCTCGGCCGCCTCGGCCGCGGCCAGATGCGCCAGCGCCGGCTCAGCGATCTCGTTCGCGTCGCGGACATGCCGAAGCGCCGCCGCGCCCTCCTCCGACGCGATCGCCGACAGGGATCGGACGAGCGCCGCATTCCCGCGGGCCCGCCGCCGATTGCGGCGATAGCGATTGATCGCGTGCGGCGTTGCCGTGACGCCGCGCCAGAGCCGCCAAAGAACGATCAGGACCAGCGCCAGCACGACGACGAATGCGACCAGCATCCCGGCCGAAGTCTCAACGAGCCAGCCGTGCCACTCGATGGAAGCCGAGCCCGGCTGCTCGGCCAGCAGGACTGCGATTACGACCAGAACGGCCAACTGGGCGAAAAACCAGAGGCCGCGAATCATCGCGATTGCTCTGCGGGATGATCGGGCGCCGGTGTGGGATCCGAGGTCTGCGGCGGCGCCTGGGCCGGTGCAGTGTTTGGCGTCGGAACCGACCCCTGGGAAGCGGTCCTATCGGGTCCCGCGGCGACACGGTCGATGGCGAGGCGGCTCAATTCCGCTTCGCCCGCATCGACCTGGATTCTCTGCTCCGCGTCATGAAGCCAGGCCGCGGCCACCTGGGCGGGCAGACCGGCCAACGCGTGGAGCGTATCGACGGCGCTCTTGAGATCGTCCTCGTCGAGCTTCGCCTCGGCACGGGCGACAATGGCGTCCGTCTTGTCGCCGGGCACGGCCTGGCCGACGCGCCGGATCGAGACGACGGATTCGACCCGGTAAAGCATTTGGCGCCACCAGCTAGATCCGTCCCCGACCACCGAGCTGCGCACGATCTCAGGCGCCAGCCGGCCGAACTCGGTTCTGAGATCATCCTCGTTCGGCACGCCCGACTCCGCCATCGGCTGAAGCTGGTCCAGAAGCGCGCCCATCTCCTTGTCGTCGGCGGTGATGGCGCGAACCGAGGCGATCTCGCGCGCGAATGGCTTCGATGTATGGAGGGCGGCCCGCAACTGTCCGATGGCCAGAACCACGGCCTCTGCGCGCAATGCCTGCTGGCGCCGCTCGGAAAGCACGGCGTCGACCTGATCGAGCCTTTGGCCGACCGCCTTCAGCGCGTTGTCGAGCCGCTCGACCTCGCCTTGGGTGGCGGCCGTCGAGGATTGGATGTCGCGGATCGACTGCGCGAGCAGCTCGCGGCCGCCGGCGACGATTTGCAGGTCGGAGAGCCGCTTCGTGAGCTCCTGCGTCTGGGCGGCGCCGGACTTGATGTCCGCGACCTGCTGCTCGAGAGCGGCCAGCCTGTCCCCATTCGCCGGCGCTGCCTCATTGCCCTGGGCGCTCGGCTGGGAGCCGGCGGCGACCGGCGGCTTTTGGGCAATCTCGGCCTCCAGCACATCAAGGCGCCGGACCAGATTGCTGCCGGGCTCCAGCGTCGCGACGCGGCTCTCCAGGCTTGCAACCCGCTGCTCCATTGGCTGAACATAAAGAACCCAGCCCGCCGCACCCGCTCCGAGCGTGATCAGGAGCGCCAAGCCAGCCACGGCCAAAGCAACAGAACCGCCGCGGTTCTGTGAGGCCGAGCCCAACCGATCGAGCCCCGGTGGGCGCGCCTCCAATTTCGAATTGGCGCCGCCGGGATCGGTCTGCTCCAGCTCGTCGGGATCGATCGCGATCGTCTCGCGCGCCGCGGCCGCCAGAATATCGGGATGACGAGCCGCCGGGATCGCCCCGCGCTTCTTCCAGCCTTGGACAGTCGTGACAGGCATATCGAGCTTCGCCGCCATCGGCCGAATTCCGCCGAAGGCCTCGACGATCTTTTCGGTCAGCGCGGCCGCCTTCCCTTCGGGGCTGGTCGCGTTATCCATTGTTCCTCCCGATTGGCGGCGGCGCCGGCAGAAGCGACAAGAGCGCGTCCTCGGTCGGCTCGGGCGCGACCGCGATCCGCGCCCAGGGCAGCGCCGCGGCCTTATCGGCGACCCTTTGGCTAAGGCACAGGGCCGCCATTGAGCAGCATCTTTCTGTCACAGCCATTTGACCGGCCACAATTCCAAATGTCTCAGCCGTACGCCCTGAAAAGAAGAGTACGACCCTCACAGTACACGCGTACAGCGCCGTCACAAAGGCCGGTGAGAAACGCATCGACGGTACGGCCTCATAAAGCGCCAGCCGATCAACCTGAATTCCTGCGTGAGCCAACGACCCGGCTATGTCCCGGGCGATGGTGGTCCCGCTCAGATGGAGAAAGCGGGTCCCGGCCGGCTGCTCCCGCGCGATCAGAGCCGCAAGCCCGTCCGCTTCGCCGGGGCCGGTTCTGACGTCCTGAAACCCGAGACCGTGAAGGGCCGTCGCCGTGGCCGCCCCGACCGCGTAACTGGGGAGCCGCCGCGTCGGCGATAGCTTTGCAAAAGCCCGTGCTCCGTTGGCGCTGGTGAAGACGAGCCCCGTATAAAGTTCAAGCGGCGGCAGCTCGACGGCGCGCGGAACGATGTCCAACAGGGGTTCGACCAGGGTGTCGTAGCCGAGGGCGCCGAGACGGCGGGCCAATTCCTCGCTTTCCTCCCGCGGCCGGGTGACGAGAACCAGCGGCCGCGCCGCCTCAGGCATGGCTGAGTCCGGCCGCCGCGAAGAAGTCGGCCGGCATGTCGGCGCGGATCGCGCGGCCGAGCTCGGCGCCGAGCGCAGCGGCATCGGCCCTAGGGCCTTCTCCGGAGCGGCGGATCAGCGCGCTGCCGTCCGGCCGGACCACGAGCGCCTCCAGCCGCACCGACGCCTCCGAGACCCGCGCGAGCGCCCCCACCGGGGTGCGGCACGATCCGTCGATCACCGCAAGGAAGGCTCGCTCGGCAGCCAGCTCCGTCTCGGCGTCGCTGTCGCCGATCGCGGCGCAGATCGTGCGCGTCGGTTGGTCGTCCTCCCGCGTTTCGAGCCCGATCGCGCCCTGACCGCCGGAGGGCAGCATCTCGGAGGGTTCGAGCGGGTGATGCTCGACCGACAGGCGGAGCCGCGCAAGGCCCGCCACCGCGAGCAAGGTCGCATCCGCCGCGCCCGCACGCAGCTTCGCGAGCCTGGTCTCGACGTTTCCGCGCAGGTCCACGATCTGAAGGTCCGGCCGGGTGTGGAGCAGGATCGCTCGGCGGCGCGGACCCGAGGTTCCGACCCGAGCGCCATGCGGCAGGCCGCCAATGGTGCGGGCAACCGGCGACAGCAAGGCATCGCGGGGATCCTCGCGCGGCAAGACCGCCGCGACCATGAGCCCGTCCGGGAGCCGGGCGGGCAGATCTTTGAGCGAATGGACCGCGAGGTCGATGCGCCGGTCGAGCAGCGCCTCCTCGATCTCTTTGACGAAGAGGCCCTTGCCGCCGATATCCGCCAGGCTGCGATCCTGAATCCGATCGCCGCTGGTCTTGATGATCACGGTCTCGATCGCAGCTGGGTCGACCTTGCCCGTTGCGACCAGACGTTCCCGCACGATCGCGGCTTGAGCGAGGGCGAGCGGGCTGCCCCTCGTGCCGATCCTCAATGCTGTACCCATTTCCCTTGTTTAGGCCCTCGACCCTGCCCGGCGAAAGGCCCTAAACAGAGCGGATGCCGAAGGACATGCTGGTACTGGGGATCGAGACGAGCTGCGACGAGACAGGCGCCGCCATCGTCGGCGGCGATCGGCGAATCCTGGCCAATCTTGTCCACAGCCAGATCACCGATCACCGGCCCTATGGCGGCGTCGTGCCGGAGATCGCCGCGCGATCTCACTTGGATCATCTGGACGCGCTGGTTCGGCGCGCCGTCGCCGATGCCGGTCTCACGCTGGACCGGCTGGATGCGATCGCCGCGACCGGCGGTCCAGGCTTGATCGGCGGCGTGATCGTCGGCGTGATGACGGCCAAGGCGCTGGCGGCGGCGCTCGGCAAGCCCTTCGTCGCCGTCAATCACCTCGAGGCGCACGCGCTGACCGCCCGGCTGACGGCGCCGGAAGAACAGGAGATCGACTTTCCCTATCTCCTGCTCCTGGTATCGGGCGGGCATTGCCAGCTCCTGATCGTCGAGGGAGTGGGCCGCTACCGCAAGCTGGGCTCGACGATCGATGACGCGGCCGGCGAGGCCTTCGACAAGGCCGCGGCCATGCTGGGGCTAGGCTTCCCAGGCGGGCCGGCGGTCGAGGCCGGCGCGGCTAACGGAGATCCGAAACGCTTTTCCCTGCCGCGGCCGATGCTCGGGCGTCCGGGCGCCGATTTCTCGTTCTCCGGCTTGAAGACCGCGCTTAGACAAATGGTTGCAAGCCTTCCGTCGCCCATCGATCCGCAGGCCAAAGCCGATCTCGCGGCCGGCCTGCAGGCTGCGATCGTCGAAGTGCTGGTCGATCGCACGGACCACGCGATCGATCTGTTCGCCCGGCACCACGGGCAGGCTGGAACCCTGGTCGTCGCCGGTGGCGTCGCGGCCAATCGCGCGATCCGGACCGCGCTCGAGGATCTGGCCGTGCGGCGGGGCATGCGCCTCGCTGTGCCGCCGGCTGCACTTTGTACGGACAATGCCGCGATGGTCGCGTGGGCCGGGCTCGAGCGGTATCGTCTTGGGCTTGTCGACGGAATGGATTTCGCGCCCCGGCCCCGCTGGCCGCTGGACGAAGCCGCCGCGTCGGCCGGCGCGAAAGCATGAAGAAGATCGCGATCGCCGGCGCCGGCGCCTGGGGTCTGGCGCTCGCGGGAGCGGTGCAGCGTGCCGGCGCTCAGCCCTTGGTCTGGAGCCGCCGCGCAGAGGCCGCGGCGCTTACGACCAGCGGCGTCACGGTGACCGGCGACGATGCGCGGGTCGCGGGCCATGACGTCCTGCTGCTGGCCGTTCCCGCCCAGGAGATCGAGGCGGTCAGCAGCCGCTTGGCCCGCCAGATTGCGCCGACATTGCCGCTTGTGATCTGCGCCAAGGGCGTTGCGCGGCGCGGTCATCTGCTGCTCACGGACGTGCTGGAAACAACCCTGCCGGGACGTCCCTTGGCCGTGCTCTCCGGTCCTACTTTCGCGGAAGAAGTGGCGCGCGGCTTGCCGACCGCGGTCACCATCGCCAGCCGCGACCCGGCAGTCGCGGATAAGCTCGCGAAGGCGATCGGCAGCGCGACCTTCCGCCCCTACATCTCGACCGACCCGGTGGGCGTGCAGCTCGGCGGCGCCGTGAAGAATGTGATCGCCATCGCCTGCGGGATCGTCACCGGCCGACGGCTGGGCGAAAATGCGCGGGCCGCGCTGATGACCCGAGGGCTGGCGGAGATGGTCCGCCTCGGCCGCGCGCTCGGCGCCGATCCAGAGACGTTCCTGGGCCTCGCGGGGCTGGGCGATCTCTCGCTGACGGCGACCAGCCTGACTTCGCGCAATTTCCGCTTCGGGACCTTGCTCGGCGAAGGGCTCGCGGCCGATGAGGCGCGGGCCGCGATCGCCGGAGTCGTCGAAGGCGCCGCCACCGCCGAGGCCGTGGTCGAGCTCGCGGCCGCTCATAATATCGAAATGCCGATCTCCGCCGCTGTCGCCGCCATCGTCGAACGCGGCGCCGGCATCGCCGAGACCATGACCGAGCTGCTGTCGCGTCCATTCAAGCCGGAGACGGCATGAGGCTCTCGCCCGGCCGTCTCCGGCTGGCAGACCGTCCCGCGCTGGTGCTGGGCTTGCTTGCTGTCGCGCTGCACGCCTGGGTTAATGGGCGGTACGGATACTTTCGCGACGAGCTCTATTTCATCGTTTGCGGCCGACATGCCGATTGGGGTTATGTTGATCAGCCGCCGCTCGTCCCTTGGCTTGCCGCAGCGGCGGACTATTTGGCGCCGGGATCGCTCCGGGCGCTCCGGGCCATTCCCGCGCTAATGTCGGCCGCGACGATTGCCGCGACCGTGTTCCTGGTGCGGCGGTTCGAGGGACGCGCTTTCGCGCAATGGACTGCCGGCCTGTGCGTGTTGCTGGCTCCGGTCGATCTTGCGCTCGGCACCCTTTTCACGACAGACGCCTTCCTTCCTTTCGCCTGGACCGTTTGCGCGGTGCTCATCGCGCGGATTCTGCGTACCGGCGATCAGCGCGCGTGGCTCTGGATAGGCGTCGTGGCGGGTCTCGCGCTCTGGAGCAAATATCTGATCCTGCTGAACTTCGCGGCGCTTGCGATCGTCGTGCCGATCACGCCGCTCCGCCGTGGGCTGGCGACCTCGCGGCCCTATCTGGGCGCATTGATCGCAATCGTCATCATCTCGCCCAACCTGGTCTGGCAGTGGCGCCATGGCTGGCCGTTCCTCGAGCTCGCGCATAACGGGTCGGTCTACAAGAATGTCGCTCTGGGGCCGATCGCCTATCTGGGTCGGCAGATCGTTCTCCTGAGTCCCCTGGCGGCGCCCGTTTGGATCGCGGGCTTGGCGGCGCTCGCGATCTCGCGGCGCTGGCGCCGCTATCGGGTATTCGCGCTCCAATATGTCGCGCTGGTCGCGATCGCGGTCCTGCTCCACGGAAAGGACTACTATGTTGAAAGCATATATCCGCCTCTTTTCGCTGTTGGGGCCACGGCGCTCGAGGGCTGGTTGACGACATCGGCGCTGCGCACGGCGCTTGCCGTCGGCATCGTCGCGTCCGGCGCTTTGGCGGCGCCCATGGCGATTCCGCTGCTGCCGATCGATATTTTCATAGCCTATGAGCGCACGATCGGCTTTAAGCCGGCCTTCGGTGAGAAGGCGGCTTTGGGCGTGCTGCCTCAAACCTTCGCCGACATGTTCGGCTGGCGCGACATGGCCGCGAAGGTCAGCGCCGCTTATTGGGCGCTCCCGCCAGAGGATCGGGCGAAGGCCGCCTTTTATGCTGCAAACTACGGCGAAGCGGCCGCCGTCGATATGTTCGGCGACCGGTTGCCGCCCGCGATCAGCGGACACAACAATTATTTCCTCTGGGGACCACACGGCATTGACGGGTCCGTGCTGATCGGGCTGGCTCGCGATCTGGGGCAAGCGCGGCGGTACTGCAACGAGGTGGATCCGGTGGACCGGATCGAATCCCCGTATGCCATGCCCTATGAGACCGGCCTTTTCGTGATCGTCTGCCGCGGGTGGAAGGGATCGCTGATCAACGATTGGGCCACGCTGAAAAACTACTATTGAAGCCGTCGATCCGATCGTTGCCCACGCCATCCAGGTCGGTCATTCTCCGATCGGTTCACGCGGGAGGGACTGGAATGAAACATTGGCTCGTGAAATCGGAACCGTCGGTCTGGTCTTGGGATGATCAGGTGAAGAAGGGGACGACCAACTGGGACGGTGTCCGCAACTTCATGGCGACCAACAATCTGAAGGCGATGAAGAAGGGCGATCGGGTCTTCTTCTATCATTCGAACGAGGGAAAGGAGATCGTCGGCGTCGCCGAAGTCGTACGCGAATTCTATCCTGACCCGAAGGACAAGACAGGCAAGTTCGGCATGGTCGATCTGAAAGCGGTCGAGAAGTTGCCGCGGCCGGTGACGTTGGCCGACGTCAAAGCCGATCCGAAACTCGCGAGCCTGATGCTCGTCACCCACTCGCGACTTTCGGTCATGCCGGTGTCGGACGAGCATTGGCGCCACATCGCGAAGCTCGCGGGGCTGAAGGGCGACGCCGCGTCATGAAGCGGATCGGCGCCGCCCTCCTGATACTTCTTCTCGTCGGCGCGCCGGCGCTCGCCGATCAGCCGACGGCGGCCGGCAACGAGGATCAGGCGCTCGATCGCGCCTTCGATCGCCTCATCGACGCGCTGAAGCAGTCGAAGGAGTTCGTCGAGCGCCATCCCTTTTATGCCGACAAGGAGAACCGGGCGTCGGGCATGGCCTTCATCTCGAGCATGCTGATCCGCACGCTTGAGGAGGATGTCGTCCTCGACCCCGATTTCCCCTTCTTCCGCATTCTGGATTTCCGCATCCGCGAAGGCGGGGACAATCCCGACCAGCGTTATCTGTTCGCTCGAATTCGCGGTGGGGAGACCTATCGGGTCTGGGGACAGCTCGGAAAGCAGCGGCGGCTCGATTTCCAGATCTATGCCGGCGATCCGTATGTAAAGGGCGGCGGCCGAGTGGTGTCGAATCTGTCGATGGAGCAGGTCAAATTCGGCCCGGACGGCAGCTTCGAAGTCTTTTTGTCGGCGAAGCCGATGCCGGGCAATTGGATGGAGAATGCGCCCGATTCGACCAAGCTGATGGTCCGGCAGATCTTCAGCGACTGGAAGAACGAGACGCCGGGCGAAGTCCATATCGACCGCGTGGGCTATGAGGGGAAGCTCAAGCCGCGCGCGACCGAAGCAGGCATGGCGGCCAAGCTCGACCAGGCCGCCGCCGACATTCTCATGATCGTCAAGGTCTGGCCGGATTTCGTGCTTCATCGCTACATGGAAGCGATCCCGCCCAACACGCTTCCGCCTCCGTCCGATCCATCCGCTCTGGGCGGAGTCAAAGGGCGCTGGATGACCGAGGGCCAATTCGCTCTCAAGCCCGACGAAGCGCTGATCGTCACGACCTGGCCCTCCAGTGCGAACTACCAGGGCGTCCAGCTGGCCGACCCGTGGTTCTCGTCGCTGGAATATGCCAACCGGCAGACGAGCCTGACGGCCGACCAGGCTTATCTGAGCAAGGACGGCGCCTTTCATTTCGTGATCGCGGGCAGCGACCCGGGCGTGCAAAACTGGCTCGATACGACAGGTCTGCCGCGCGGCGTGATCCTGCTTCGCTATGACGGGGCCAAGGAGGCGGCATTCCCGAAGGATAAATATCCCACCACGCAGAAAGTGAAGCTGTCGGAACTGCGCAAATATCTGCCGGCCGACACGCCCTCCTTTACGCCGGAGATGCGGGCCGAGGCCATCGCGATACGGAGGCGCCATGTCCAGATCCGTTTTGGGGACTGAGACCGCGGCGGTGCGGCTGCCGCTCACCGGCGGCTGCCAATGCGGGCGGATCCGCTATGAGGTGACGCAAGAGCCCCTAACCCTCTATTGCTGTCATTGCCGCGAATGCCAGAAGCAGGCTTCGAGCGCCTTCGGCATGTCGCTGCCGCTGAAGAAGGAGGCGGTCCGCGTCACAGCGGGCACGCCGCGCCACTGGCAACGCGAGGCGCTGAGCGGCGCCAATGTGGATTGCGTCTTCTGCGGCGATTGCGGGACGCGCCTGTTTCACGAGAGCGAGCGCAATCCTGGTGTGCTGGTGGTGAAACCCGGCACGCTCGACGACACGAGTTGGCTCAAGCCCATCGGCCACATCTGGACCTCCAGCGCCCAGCCCTGGATGCGCGCGGCGCTCAATGGCGTCGTGCATGAGGGCCAGCCGGCTACCGGCATCGCCGAACTGAGGGCCGCCTGGTTGAAGCAGACAAAGAGCTGAGCGATGATCGCCCGACTCCAGCGCAACATTCTGGCCGGGATTTTCATCGTCATCCCGATTTGGGTGACGGTGAAGGTGATCGTTTTCCTGATCAATCTGTTGGTCGAATTCGGCAGCCCGGCGGTGCCGACGGTCGCGGCCTGGATGGAGCCCAGTTTTCCGGGTCTTGCGTCCATGTTCGAGGCGGTTTGGTTCCAGGATGCGCTGGCGATCCTCATGGTGCTCGCGGGGCTGCTGGTCTTGGGCGCCATCGGTCGGGCGGTGATCGGGGCGCGTCTGCTCGCGGCCTTCGACGCGCTGATGGCGCGCATCCCCCTGGTGCAATCCATCTATGGCGCGTCGCGCAAGCTGGTGCAGACGATCCAAGCGAAGCCGGAGGGGCACCAAAGGGTGGTTCTGATCACTTTTCCGACGCCCGGCATGCGCGCGGTCGGCTTGGTGACGCGGACCTTCAGCGATCCGGAAACGGGCCAGGAGATCGCCGCGGTCTATGTGCCGACGACGCCCAATCCAAGCTCCGGGTATGTGGAGCTGGTGCCGGCGAGCGAGCTGGTGCCGCTCGATTGGACCGTAAACGAAGCGCTAACCTTCATTATCTCGGGCGGCGCGGTCGCGCCCGAGCATCTGGCCTTTTCCGAACCGGTATCCAACGCGACGCCGGTGCGGAGCGTCTAACTTCGTGCAAACCGGCGTGGAGTGAGGCTTGGAAGCCTACAATCAGGAAGCCGCGCGCTGGTGGCTTTGATGCTCGGCGGCCGCGCGGCGGGCAAGGGCGGCGCTGTCGCCCAGCGCCTCGGTCGCGGCGGAGACATGCTCCGCGACGGCGACGATGCGGCGGGCCGCGACCGGGTGGTCATTGTCGTGCAGCAGTCGGATCGCGGCTTCGAGCGACGTCAGGCTCGTATGCCGGCTCATCTCGGCCAGTTTGAAGGCGATCTGGGATTCTCCCCTCACCTGTTCCGCTTCACGCATCGCGCATTCCTCGAAATTCTTTTCGACCGGCAGATTGCCCGCGAGACGTTAATCATGGCTTAGCGTCGCGAAATTCCGCCGTGCGGCTTGTACCGCTCCGGCGGGGGTCATAGTCTGGCGTCAAAAGCGGTCCGAAACGCATGGGGATCCAAGCATGTCGGAGACGAACAAGATTTTTCCGGTGCCCAAGGGCTTTGCGGCCAAGGCGCTCATCGACGAGGCGGGATATCGCCGGATGTACCGGGAATCGATCGCGGACCCGGACAAATTCTGGCGCGAACACGGCAAGCGCGTCGACTGGATCGAACCGTTTACCAAGGTCAAAAACACCTCCTACCAGCTTCCGGTCAGCATACGCTGGTTCGAGGATGGCGTTCTCAACGCCGCCCAGAATTGTCTTGACCGCCATCTCGCGAAGCGCGGCGATAAGCGCGCGATCATCTGGGAGGCCGATGATCCGGCGGAGCCGTCCCGCACTCTCACCTATCGTGAGCTGCATGAAGCTGTGTGCCGCCTTTCGAACGCGCTCAAGGCGAAGGGCGTCAACAAGGGCGACCGGGTCACGATCTATATGCCGATGATCCCGGAGGCGGCGGTGGCGCTGCTCGCCTGCGCGCGGATCGGCGCCGTGCATTCGGTCGTGTTCGGCGGATTCTCCCCCGACGCGCTTCGCGATCGCATCCAGGACTGCCAGTCGCGGATCGTCATCACCGCCGACGAGGGGCTGCGCGGCGGTCGCAAGGTGCCGCTCAAAGCCAATGCCGATGCGGCGGCCGCGCAATGTCCGTTCGTCGACACCATGATCGTGGTGAAGCGGACCGGCGGCCAAATTCAATGGAAGGAAGGCCGGGACCATTGGTATGAGGACGTGATCCGGGCGGCTTCACCCGATTGTCCCGCCGAGCCGATGGACGCGGAAGATCCGCTTTTCATCCTCTACACCTCGGGCTCGACCGGAAAACCCAAGGGCGTGCTGCACACGACCGGCGGGTATCTAGTTTGGGCCTCGATGACTCACGAATATGTTTTCGACTGCCACGAGGACGACATTTATTGGTGCACGGCCGATGTCGGCTGGGTTACCGGGCATTCCTATGTCGTCTACGGCCCGCTCGCGAACGGCGCGACATCGCTGATGTTCGAAGGCGTGCCCAATTATCCCGACAGCAGCCGCTTCTGGCAGGTCTGCGACAAGCACAAGGCGACGATCTTCTACACCGCGCCGACCGCGCTGCGCGCCCTGATGCGCGAGGGCGAGGGGCCGGTCAAATCATCGAGCCGCGCGAGCCTCCGAGTCCTGGGTACGGTCGGCGAGCCGATCAATCCCGAGGCTTGGCTCTGGTACTACAATGTCGTGGGCGAAGGCCGGCGCCCGATCGTCGATACATGGTGGCAGACGGAAACCGGCGGCATCATGATCACGCCGCTGCCCGGCGCGATCGCCTGCAAACCCGGCTCCGCCACGCTGCCCTTTTTCGGCGTCAAACCGGAGATCGTCGACGGCGAGGGGAAGGTGTTGCAAGGCGTTGCCGAGGGCAATCTCTGCATCGCGGACAGCTGGCCCGGCCAGGCGCGCACCCTTTATGGCGATCATGATCGATTCGGCCAGACCTATTTCTCTACGTTCAAGGGAAAATACTTCACGGGCGACGGCGCAAAGCGCGATGAGGACGGCTATTACTGGATCACCGGCCGGGTCGACGATGTCATCAACGTCGCCGGTCATCGCCTCGGCACCGCCGAGATCGAAAGCGCGCTGGTCGCCCATCCCAAGGTCGCCGAGGCGGCTGTCGTGGGCTATCCGCACGACATCAAGGGCACCGGCATCTATGCCTATGTGACCCTCAATGTCGGCGAGCAGCCGTCGGACGTGCTGCGCAAGGAGCTCGTCCAGTGGGTGCGCAACGAGATCAGCCCGATCGCCGCTCCCGACCTGCTGCAATGGGCGCCGGCGCTGCCCAAAACGCGCTCCGGCAAGATCATGCGTCGCATCCTGCGCAAGATCGCCGCCAATGAGCACGACCAGCTGGGCGACACGTCGACGCTCGCCGATCCGGCGGTGGTGGCGGATCTGGTGCATGAGCGGATGAATAGGCCTTAGAGCGGAGTGGGATCAGGCTGAATCGAGCCGTCCTTGCGAGGAGCGTCAGCGGCGACGCAATAAACTTCGGTGCGCGCTGCCTCGTAGGTTGCGTCGCGAAGCCCGTCCTCGGGATCGCCTCCGGCGATAGCCGAGGTCGCAAGGACGTATTTGGGAAGTTCGCGTTCAGAGCCGCGCGAATCTGAGCCTCAGCGCATTGGCGATCACCGACACCGAACTCAGACTCATCGCGGCGGCGGCGACGATCGGGCTCAGCAGCAGGCCGAAGGCGGGGTACAACACGCCCGCCGCGAGCGGGATGCCCAGCGTGTTGTAGACGAAGGCGAGCAGCAGATTCTGCCGGATATTGCGCATGGTCGCGCGTGACAACGCGCGCGCGCGGGCGATGCCCGCGAGGTCGCCTTTGACCAGCGTGACGCCGGCGCTCTGCATCGCGACATCAGTCCCGGTGCCCATCGCCACGCCCACATCGGCTTCGGCCAAAGCCGGCGCATCGTTGACGCCGTCCCCGGCCATGGCGACGGCGCGGCCTTCGCTCCTGAGGCGCCGCACGATCGCGTTCTTCTGCTCGGGCAAGACCTCCGCTTCGATCTCCGTAATGCCCAGCTTTGACGCAACCGCCTGCGCCGTCGTCCGGTTGTCGCCCGTCAGCATCACGATGCGGACCTTGTCGGCGCGCAAGCTGGCGAGCGCCGCGAGCGTCGTCGCCTTGATCGGATCAGCGACGGCAATGATCCCGGCCGGCTTGCCGTCGATCGCGACGAACATAGCCGTGGCGCCGTCCTTACGGAATTCGTCGGCATGCTTTTCAAGATCCCCGGCGGCCACGCCGATGTCCGTGAGGAGCGTCGAATTACCAACCGCCACCCGCCGACCTTCGATGCGCCCCGTAACGCCCTTTCCCGTGACGGAGCCGAATTCGGTGACATCCCGCATCGCGAGGCCGCGCTCCTTCGCCGACGCGACGATCGCAGCTGCGAGCGGGTGCTCGCTCGATCGCTCAAGGCTGGCGCCGAGTGAGAGCACGGACGTCTCGTCGAAGCCGTTAGCCGGGACGACGGCAACGACTTTCGGCTTCCCTTCCGTCAAGGTCCCGGTCTTGTCGACCACGAGCGTGTCGATCTTCTCGAAGCGCTCCAGCGCCTCGGCGTTCTTGATCAGGACACCCGCGGTGGCACCCTTGCCGACGCCCACCATGATCGACATCGGCGTCGCCAGCCCGAGCGCGCAGGGGCAGGCGATGATGACGACCGAGACTGCCGCCACCAGCGCATACGCGACGGCCGGTGGCGGTCCCCAGATCATCCAGGCGACGAACGACAAAACGGCAACCAGGATCACGGCAGGGACGAACCAGGCGGAGACCGTGTCCGCGAGCCGCTGAATCGGCGCGCGCGAACGCTGCGCCTCGGCGACCATATGAACGATGCGCGCGAGCATCGTTTCGGAGCCGACCTTCTCGGCGCGCATCACGAGGCCGCCGGTGCCGTTGATCGTGCCGCCGATCAGCTTGGCGCCCTGCCCCTTTTCGACCGGCATCGATTCGCCGGTCACCATGGATTCGTCGACCGCGCTTCTGCCTTCGAGCACAACTCCATCGACCGGCACGCCGTCGCCCGGGCGGACCCGGAGACGGTCGCCGATCTGGATCTGCTCCTGCCGCACCTCCTCGTCGCTGCCGTCCGCGCGAATGCGCCGCGCGGTCTTGGGCGCGAGGTTCAGCAGGGCGCGGATCGCGCTGCCGGTCTTCTCGCGGGCTCGCAGCTCCAGGACCTGCCCGAGAAGAACGAGGACCGTGATGACGGCGGCGGCCTCGTAATAGACGGGGATCACACCTTCCCGGCGCAGCGCTTCCGGGAAAAGCCCGGGCGCGAAGGTGGCGACCAGGCTGTACAGGTATGCTGCGCCCACGCCGAGCGCAATCAGGCTGAACATGTTGAGGGATCTGTTGCGTACCGAAGCCCAGCCGCGTTCGAAGAACGGCCATCCGGCCCAGAGCACGACCGGCGAGCCGATCACGAGCTGAATCCATACGGAGATCTGAGCCGACACGTAATGATGAAGATTCAACCCGGGAAAATGCGCCCCCATCTCCAAGATCAGCATCGGAACCGCGAGCGCGGCGCCGACCCGGAGGCGGCGTGTCATGTCGATCAGCTCGGGGTTCGGTCCGGCCTCGCCGCCGGCATCCATCGGCTCCAGCGCCATGCCGCAGATCGGGCAGCTTCCGGGCGCATCCCGAATGATCTGCGGATGCATCGGGCAGGTCCATCGCATCTTGCCTGCCGACGGTGGCGGAACCGGCGGTTGGTGGTGATCACGGTGCAGATAGGCGTGCGGATCAGCCCGGAATTTCTCCAGACAGCGCGCGCTGCAGAAGAAGTAATCCCGCCCCTCGTGGCTCAAGCGATGCTTGGCCGTCGCCGGATCGACCGACATCCCGCAGACCGGGTCGTGCGCTTCTGCAGCCGCCGGTTTATGGCCCGAGCAGCAGGCATGAGGCTCCGCCTCGTGATGGGTGTGCGCATGGTCGTGCAGAGTCATGGGATACCTTGGAATTCGTGCCGATCTTCGCAGCTGAAGACCTCTTGAAGCTGAAGATGGAGCTTCCCATTGTGGGAAGGTCAAGAGGAGCCGGAGGAAAGACATGCAGATCGGAGAAGCGGCCGCGGCCTCGGGCGTAACGGCGAAGATGATTCGGCATTATGAGAGCATCGGATTGATCGAGCCGGCGGACCGCACGGAGGGCGGCTACCGTTCCTATGGCTGCGAAGATGTGAACGTGCTCCGCTTCGTCAAGCGCGCTCGGACTCTCGGTTTCTCCATCGAAGAGATCCGCGCTCTTCTGGCGCTTTGGCGCGATCGCGGCCGGTCGAGTGCCGAGGTCAAGCGCGTTGCGCTCGCGCGCATCGCCGAGCTCGACGCGAAGCTGGAAGAGCTTCAGACCATGCGGGACGCGCTGGACCATCTCGTACGCCATTGCCGCGGGGACAACCGGCCGACCTGCCCCATTCTCGACGATCTCGCATCTTAATCCGCAGGCCGTGAAATGGCGCCCGCCAAAGAGCCCGGAAGCGATTTTGGGCTCCTTCTACTCCGCGGCCTTTTCCCTTGATTGCCTGTTATCCAGCGGCACGCGGATCGTACAGCGCAGCCCTTGAGGCAGGAATTCACGATTCACGGTCGCGCCGGGAATTCCATGGTCGATCAGCGAGGTTCCGAGCCCCGACTGCGTCGGCGCCTCTACGGCCGGGCCGCCTTGCTCGCGCCATACGAACTCCAGCATGCGACGGCTTTTCTTCGGCGCGATCGCCCAGCTGAGCTCCACCTTGCCCTCCGGGACGGACAGGCTGCCATATTTTGTCGCGTTGGTCGCGAGCTCATGGATTACCAAACCGAACGGAGTGAGCAGCTCCGATGAAAGAATGATGGCGTCTCCGTGGATGCGCACACGCTCCTTCCGCTGCCCGACGTAAGGCTCGAGCTGCTCCTGTGCGAGTTTGGTCAGATCGGCGCCGTTCCAGCCCGACTGCACGAGAAGATCGTGGGAGCGCGCCAGCGCGGTCAGCCGGCCGTCGAAACGTTCCGCAAACTCTTTCGGCGACGGCGTCGCGCGAAGGGTCTGATGGGCGATCGCCATCACGACCGTCAGCGTGTTCTTGACGCGGTGCGTAAGCTCGCCAAGCAGCGTGCGCTGGCGTTCCTCCCAATTCTTGTGCTCGGTGATGTTGAGCGTGCTTTCCAGCACCAGGCGCCGGTCGCCGAACGATTCGAGCTGCATCCGGCTTTCGACGATTACCTGCCGCCCGTCTTTCGTCCTCTGGCGGATTTCGCCGTTCCAGCTCCCGCTTTCTAGGAGCTTGGCCTCGAGCTCGTCGAACGGCGGCTCGGTTCGGCCGAAGAGCTGCTCCTTCGTTTTGCCCAGCGCCTCGGCGCGCGAAAAGCCATATAGCTCCTCGCTTCCGCGGTTCCATTCGACGACGCCGCCATCGAAGTCCCAGACGAAAATCGGCGTCGGGGAGAGCTCGAGCAGGCGCTTCTGCTGCTGCAACTGCCGCTCGCTGTCGCGAAGCGCGGTCTCGACCTGCCGGCGGTCCGTCACGTCGACGAAGGTGATCACGACACCGTCGATCTTGTCGTCCACCGTCCGAGGACGCATCCTGACATCGTACCAGCGGTCATGCCGGCTGCGGATTTCGCGCCGCACGGGCGCCAAGTCGGCCAGCACGCCGCGCGCATCCTTGCCCAGCTCGTCATATTCGAGCCGGTGGGCGAAATCCGTGATCGGACGCCCCTCGTCGCTGGGCGTGATCGAGAACAGCTCGGTCACCTGATCGGTGAAGCGCTTGATGCGAAGCCCCGAATCGAGGAAGAGCGTCCCATAGTCGCTTGCCGCGACCAGATTTTGCAGGTCGCTATGCGCACGCGAGATCGCCTCCAGTTTGAGCTTCAGCTCGCTGTTGACGGTTTGCAGCTCCTCGTTGATCGATTGCAGCTCTTCCTTGCTGGTCTCGAGCTCTTCGGACGTCGAACGATATTCCTCGTTGATCGACTGCAGCTCTTCGTTGGCGGCGCGCAACTCCTCGTTGGCGGCCTCTGATTCCTCCCGCACGGTGCGCAGCCGCGCCTGCGTCAGCTCGAGCTCCTGGGTCAGCCGGCGAACTGTCTCGTCAGTGACCCGCTGCTCGGTGCGCCCCAGAGTCTCTTCGACGGGTTCTCCCTCGATAAACATGACGACCGCCTTGGATATTTCGGTCGCATCATCTTTCGGCGCCGGCGCGACCAGCATATGGACGCGATGCGGCGAGCCGTTGAAGCGTACGGGAATCGGCAGACTCAATGTGGTCTTGCGCTGCTCGAACGCCCGGTGCAGCGCCGACCTGAGTTCGAAGCGCAGCTCGGGCCGCACGAGATCGACCACGTCCCCGCTCAGGGGTCCGCCTGAGGGCGCGACGAAGCGCCCCGCATTTTCGGAGAGATGCATCACGCGGTGGGTTTCGTCGACCAGCACGCTCGGCGGCGCCATCCGCTCGATCGCCCGCCGATGCGCGGCGGCTTCGTTGAGCGCGGCGGTCGGTGTCACCGGCCGCGCGAACTGGATCGATTGCTCGCGGATGCCGATCGGGCCGAACAGGCGCTGCAGCAGCCTCGGCTTGTCGCCTGGATGGGCCGTCGATTGATAGATGCGCGTATTGCGGTCCATCATGCGAAACAGCCCTGGCGGGTTGTCGGCGGTCTCCGACGAGCCCAGCAGGAGGAAGCCCCCAGGATTGAGCGCGTAATGGAACGTGCCGCAGACCTGCTCCTGCAGCTCGCGGTCGAGATAGATCAGCACGTTGCGGCAGGAGATGAGATCGACGCGGGAGAAGGGTGGATCCTTCAGCAGATCATGGATCGCGAACAGCACGATGTCGCGCAGCTCCTGCCGTACGCGATACGCATCCCCCTCGCGGTTGAAGAATCGCCGCAGCCGCTCCTCGCTGACATCGGCCTCTATCGAAGCCGGATAGCGCCCTTCCCGTGCCGTCGCGAGGGCGCGCGCGTCGAGATCGGAGCCGAAAACCTGGATCTGCGGCCGGCTTTCATGGCGGGACGCTTCGTCCAGCAGCAACATGGCGATCGAGTAGGCCTCTTCGCCGGTGGCGCAGCCCGACACCCATACGCGAATCGGCTCCGTCGCATCGCGATCTTCGAACAGGCGGGGCACAACCTGGGTCCTCAGCGCATCGAAGGCCTCGCTGTCCCGGAAGAAGGTCGTCACCGAAATCAGTAGGTCGCTGAGGAGCGCCTGCGCTTCGTCGGCCTTCTCGCGCAAATGATCGTGATATTCGCTGAGGTCGTTGGTTCGGGTTATCTGCATGCGCCGCGCAATGCGCCGCAGCACCGTTGAGCGTTTATATTTCGAGAAATCGTGGCCCGTCCGGACACGGAGATAAGCGAGAATCCGGCGCACCAGCTCCTCGTCCAGATCCGGCGTGTCGGGGATCGGCGCGATCTGCTTGCTCGCGATCAGTTCGCCCAGCCGATGCGCAAGCTGGGTGACGGGCAGGATGAAATCCGCCACCCCCGTCTCGATGGCGCTGCGCGGCATCGATGAATATTCGGCTTCGGAGGGATCCTGCACGAGGATGATGCCGCCGGCCTCCTTGATGGCCTTCACACCCAGCGCCCCGTCGGATCCCGCGCCGCTCAGGATCACGGCGAAGCCGTCGCCCAAGCGGCGCGCGACCGAGCGGAAGAGAAGATCGATCGGCGCGCGCTGGCCGCGGGGCTCGTCGAATCGTAATGCGAAAATCTCGTGATCGCGAACCTCCAGCCGCCGGTCGGGCGGAATGACGTAGACATGGTCGGCGACCAGCTTTGCGGTCGTATCGACCTGAACGACAGTCATTTTCGTGTGGGTGCCGAGGATTCGCGCGAGGTCGCTGCGATGCTGCGGATCGAGATGCACGACGACCACGTAAGCGGCGGCCGTGTCGGACGGAAGTTCTTCGAACAAAGTCTGCAGCGCGCTGAGTCCGCCGGCCGATGCGCCGATCAGGACTAAAGCCGGCTCCGACGGTCCCTGCGCGTGCCCACCAGCCGTATCCTTTTCGGCCATGACCATGGTCCCCATGCTTGGATTTGCGATCTTAAGATCTTTGCCGCTGGAAGCCACCCATTCCTGCGGGAAGTGGAGGATGACGATATCGTGCGCTATCGCTGCCATGTCGGCCACGCCTACACCGAGGAGCGGAACAGCCTCGTGTCGCGGGGGTTGAACAGGCCAATGATGCGCATTGAGGTCATCATTGCGGCGATGTTGGTCTGGGCTGCTTCGGCGCAAGCCCAGAACGGCCCGCTCGATCAGCCGAACGCGCCGACCACCGAGAAAGGCCAGCTGGTAGCGCCCAATGGAGCGCCGCAGCCGGTCGTACCGCCGGGTGTTCCGGCCAGCGTCCCGACGGGCTCTATCGCCGCCGAAACGAACGGCCCCGGAAGCGCCGGAACGAGCTCCAACCCGCTGGAGCAAGGGCAGGCAGGCACCGCCAGGAATGGCGTCAATCCGGCCAACGGCGTCTACAGCGCGACTGGGGAAAAGAACCGGAAACAGCCGCCCCGCTAAGCGCCGGGACGGCCCAGCGTCCTATGGCGCAAAAGGTGGTCGGCCAGCACGATCGCCATCATCGCCTCGCCGACCGGTACCGCGCGGATGCCGACGCACGGATCGTGACGGCCCTTGGTCGCGATTTCGCGCTCCTGGCCATGAGTATCGACGGTACGACGCGGCGTGAGAATCGAGCTTGTCGGCTTGACCGCGAAGCGGACGACGATGTCCTGGCCGGTCGAGATGCCACCCTGGACGCCGCCGGCATGGTTGGACAGGAAGGCTACCTTTCCGTCCTTCATCCGCATCTCGTCGGCATTCTCGTCGCCCGACAGCAAGGCCGCGGCGAATCCGTCGCCGATCTCCACGCCTTTCACTGCGTTGATGCCGATCATCGCCGCGGCGAGGTCGGCGTCGAGCTTCCCGTAGATGGGCTCGCCTAGGCCCGCGGGGACACCCGAGGCCGTGACCTCGATGATGGCGCCCAGCGACGATCCCGCCTTGCGGGTTTCATCCAGCAGGGTCGACCAGGTTTCGACAATTCCGGCGTCGGGCGAAAAGAACGGGTTGCGCTCGGTCTCGGCCCAGTCCCAGCGGTTCCGGTCGATCGGGTGCCGCCCGATCTGGACCAACGCGCCGCGGATGGCGACGCCTTCACCCAACACCTTGCGCGCGATCGCGCCGGCCGCCACCCGGCTCGCGGTCTCGCGGGCGGAGGAGCGGCCGCCGCCGCGATAGTCGCGGATGCCGTATTTGGCCCAATAGGCGTAGTCGGCATGACCGGGGCGAAACGTGTCCTTGATGTCCCCGTAATCCTTCGACCGCTGGTCCACATTGTCGATCTGAAGGCTGATCGGGGTGCCGGTGGTCTTCCCCTCGAACACGCCCGACAGGATCTTCACCTGGTCGGGCTCGCGGCGCTGCGTCACGAACCGCGAACCGCCGGGGGCCCGCTTGTCGAGGAAGGGCTGGATATCCGCTTCCGAAAGCGCGATCAGCGGCGGCACCCCATCGACCACGCAACCGATGGCGGGCCCATGACTTTCGCCCCAGCTCGTGAAGCGGAAGGCGGTTCCAAAGCTGTTCCCGGCCATTCTGTCGCCCTAGACCCTACTGCGAAGCACGTTGTGCAGGCCTCATATTCCGTCATTCCCGGAGGAAGCGGGAATCCATGGAAACGCCGGCGCAAACGGATGAATGGATTCCCGCTTTCGCGGTAATGACGAATGCAAAAAGCGTTGGATCGAGAATTTTTCAGCTATCTCCGCCCGGCACCACGCCCCGATCGACCAGACCCTGCAACAGGGTCGCGGCGCCGCCTGCCGCATCGACGGCCACCATGCCGACTGTGTGATAGCCGCAATCGACGTGCTGAATCTCGCCCGTGACGCCGGCGCCGAGGTCGCTCAGCAAATAGAGTGCTGCGTTGCCTACATCCTCGATCGTCACGTTGCGCTTCAAAGGCGCGTTGAGCTCGTTCCAGCGCAGGATGACGCGGAAATCTCCGATCCCGCTGGCCGCCAGCGTCTTGACCGGCCCGGCGGAGATGCCGTTGACCCGGATGCCGATGGGACCGAGATCCGTCGCGAGATAGCGCACCGAGGCTTCGAGGGCGGCCTTCGCAACGCCCATCACATTGTAGTGCGGCATCACCCGCTCGGCGCCGAGATAGGAGAGGGTGAGCAGGCTGCCGCCCTTCTTCATCAAGGGTGCCGCGCGCTGCGCGACGGCCGTGAAGGAGTAGGCTGAGATATCGAGCGCCAGGTGGAAGTTCGCCCTGCTGGTCTTCACATAGCCGCCCTTGAGATCGTCCTTGTCCGCGAAGCCGATGGCGTGGACAACGAAATCGAGCCCGCCCCACTGCTCGGCGATTTTCGCGAACAGCGCGTCCAGGCTGGCGTCGTCGCCAACGTCGCAGGGCTCGACGAAGCTCGAGCCGACCGATTCGGCCAATGGTTTGACGCGTTTGCCCAGCGCCTCGCCCTGATAGGAGAAGGCAAGGGCAGCGCCATGAGCGGCAGCGACCGAGGCGATGCCCCAAGCCAGCGAGCGCTCATTCGCCACGCCCATGATCAAACCGCGCTTGCCGGCCATCAGCGTGCTCGCCCCCGCGCGGACGGGGTTCGGCGAAATCTCGTTCATGTTCTTACGAGTCGTCGCGTCGTGAATATGGCCGATGAGCCTACACCAGAGCCGCGGCGTCCTCCAAGCGGACCCCCTCGGCTCGGGGTTGTACACAAAACGTCGTTCTATGATTCGCAGTTAACAAGCGTTAACGTGCTGCCTTGAGCCAACTCCCGGGAGGGGGTGCGCCAATGACGAACGAACGCGATATCCAAGATCTATTAAGGGCCACCAAAGCTTTCGCCCGTTCACCGCGAGACGAGATCGACCGCGAGCTCAAAAAATCGAAGGCTCAGCGCCAGCTCGAAAACGACATAGAAATGGCCGAGCGCCATGTGCGCGAAGGCATCGAACGGGTCGAGCGCCAGCGCAGCGTCGTCGTCCGTTTGCGCCAGAAGGGCTTCAATGCCGATCTGGCCGAGGCGCTTCTGAGCTTGCTCCAAGACGCGCTTTCCGAGCAGCGGCTTCATCTGGAGCGGATGCGCCAGATCGGCCCGGACGAGCGCTGAAGGTCGAGATCAGCTCGTCGCCTGCCATGAGCCGTCCGCCTGACGGCAAGCAGTCCCGCTGACCTTCTGCTCCTGGCCCTTGATCGTGACGGACTGCGAGAATTCGCGGCAATAGGTGCCGTCAGGCCGCTGATAGGTGCGGGTCGGCGTAACCGAGGCCGGCGACTTGCTCTCCGGGTTCACCCAGTTCGACGTCTGGTTGGTCGGGACCGTCTCGAGCGCCTTACTGGTCTGCCGGCTCATATAGGCGAGGTCGGAATCGTCGAGCGCGCGCCCTGCCGGTCCGCCCACCAGCCCACCTGGAAGCGCTCCCGACGGCGGCGCCGCGGAGGCGGCCGTTCCGCCGGTCCCCCCGCCCGGCCTCGCCATCATCGCGCCGCCCCGGCCGCTCTGGCATCCGCCGAGCAACAATGATGCAATCACGAGCGGCGCCACGAGCTTCAGATCCATAATCCTCCCACCCTTTCCGAACGTGAGACGTTTTCAGCGCGAATCGCAGCAGCATTCGTACCGAATGGCGTTCGTACTACAAGATGCCATTCTGCGCTTTTGCAGGTAGAGGTTTGGCAACTCCATGGATGAACTCCGCACGCGCGATCCCATCGAGATCTTCAAGGCCTGGCTCGTGGAGGCGGAAGAGCGGGAGCCCGATCTCGCGACCGCTATGTGCCTGGCTACGGTCGACGCTGCGGGACACCCGTCGGCCAGGATGGTGCTCCTGAAGGGCGTCGACGACCGGGGGTTCGTGTTTTTCACCAATTTCGAAAGCCGCAAAGGGGTCGACCTTCTGGCGAACCCGACCGCGGCGCTCTGTTTTCATTGGAAGTCGCTGCGGCGGCAGGTCCTGGTCAGGGGCCCGGTCGAGCCGGTCAGCGAGGCCGAGGCCGACGCCTATCACGCGTCGCGCGCCCGGGAGAGCCAGATCGGCGCCTGGGCGTCGGACCAGTCCCGGCCGCTCGACAGCCGGGCCACCCTTGAAGCCAAAATGGCCGCGATCGAAGCACGCTATGCGGGCGGGCCGGTGCCGCGGCCGCCCCATTGGTCGGGATTCCGCTTGGCGCCGGTCACAATCGAGTTCTGGCATGAGCGGCCTCACCGGCTCCATGACCGGATCCGCTTCACACATCGCGGCGGCGCTTGGGAAAGCGAGCGGCTCTATCCTTGATCCCGGGCCTTGATCCCCGGGCCTTGATCCCCGGGCCTTGATCCTGGACCGGGGTGCCCTGGACGCGGCGCGCATCTTGACTCTATAAGCACCCCGGTATTCACACGAACGGGGCCCGGCATCCGCCGGACGCCGCAAGCAAGACGGAATCTCGAGCCCATGGCCGACGCCGCGCCGCAACCCCGCAGCCGACCTCTTTCACCGTTCCTCTTTCCGCCCTTCGGAACCTATCGCTGGCAGGTCAGCTCGGCGCTGTCGATCCTGCACCGGGTGACGGGGGTGGCGCTCGGAATCGGCACTCTGCTCCTGACTTGGTGGCTGCTGGCGCTGCTCGGCCAGCCGTCGGACTTCGATTCGGTTCAGGACTTTCTGGGCTCGGTGGTCGGCCGGATTCTCCTGCTGGGGTGGATCTGGGCCTTGTTCTATCACCTGCTGAACGGCATCCGGCACCTGGTCTGGGACACGGGGCACGGCTTCGACTTGCCGAGCGTGCATCGTGGTGGCTGGACCGTCGTCGTGCTCTCGGTCCTGTTCGCGCTCGCCGCCTGGTCGAGCGCCTTTCTGATCGGGAGCTGAGGCGATGGCGACGCATCAACAGATCCGGCGCTTCGCCGGCCCGCTGGCCCGGGCACGCGGATTGGGCTCGGCCAAGGAGGGTGTGCAGCATTGGTGGGCGCAGCGCGTCACCGCGGTCGCGCTCGTGCCGCTGACCCTCTGGTTCGTCTACGCCGTAATCGGGCTGACCGGGGCCGATCAGGAGACGGTGCGCGATTGGCTGCATCGTCCGGCCAACGCGATCTTGATGACGCTCCTCGTCATCGCGATGTTCTATCACCTGGCCCTCGGCCTTCAGGTGGTGGTCGAGGATTATGTTCATCGCGAAGGTGTGAAGATCGTGACGATCCTCCTGATCAAGGGGCTGATCGTCCTTCTGGCGCTGGCCGCCCTCTTCACGATCCTGCGCGTCGCCGTCGGAGGCTGAGTTGCCTGCTGCCTATCCCATCATCGAACATGAATACGACGTCGTTATCGTCGGTGCCGGCGGAGCCGGATTGCGTGCCGCCGTCGGGATGGTCGAGGCCGGCCTGAAGACCGCCGTCATCACCAAGGTCTTCCCGACCCGCAGCCACACCGTCGCGGCGCAGGGCGGCATCTCCGCCGCGCTCGGCAATATGGGCGAGGATGATTGGCGCTGGCACATGTACGACACCGTGAAAGGGTCGGACTGGCTGGGCGATCAGGACGCCATCGAATATATGTGCCGCGAGGCCGTTCCGGCGATCATCGAGCTCGAGCATTACGGCCTGCCCTTCTCACGGACCGAGGCGGGGAAGATCTATCAGCGCGCCTTCGGCGGCATGACGACGCGCTTCGGCGAAGGCACGGCGCAGCGCACCTGCGCCGCCGCCGACCGCACCGGTCATGCCATGCTGCATACGCTCTACCAGCAGGCGCTGAAGCATCACGCCGAGTTCTTCGTCGAGTACATCGCGCTCGATCTCTTGATGGATCACGATGAGGGCGCATGCCGCGGCGTCATGGCCTGGAATCTCGATGATGGCTCGATCCATCGCTTCCGCGGCCACACGACGGTGCTGGCGACCGGCGGCTATGGCCGGGCCTATTTCTCCTGTACGTCGGCCCATACCTGCACCGGCGATGGCAACGCCATGGTGCTGCGCGCCGGACTGCCGCTGCAGGATATGGAGTTCGTGCAGTTCCACCCGACCGGCATCTATGGCGCCGGCTGCCTGATCACCGAAGGCGTGCGCGGCGAAGGCGGATACCTCACCAACAGCGAGGGCGAGCGCTTCATGGAGCGCTACGCGCCGTCGGCCAAGGATCTGGCGAGCCGCGATGTCGTCAGCCGGTCGATGACGATCGAGATTCGCGAGGGCCGCGGCGTAGGCCCGCACAAGGACCATATCCATCTGCATCTCGAGCATCTGGATCCGGCGATCATCCATCAGCGTCTGCCCGGCATTGCCGAGACGGCCAAGATCTTCGCCGGCGTCGACGTCACCAAGGAGCCGATCCCGGTGCTGCCGACGGTCCACTACAATATGGGCGGCATTCCGACGAACTTCCGCACCGAGGTGCTGAACCCCACCGACCAGGACAAGGACAAGACCGTTCACGGCCTGCAAGCGATCGGCGAGGCGGCTTGCGTATCGGTGCATGGCGCGAACCGGCTGGGCTCGAACTCTCTGCTCGATCTCGTCGTCTTCGGCCGCGCCGCCGGCCACCATGCTGCGGAGACGGTGGAGAAAGGCTCGGCGCACAAGCCGCTGGCATCGTCGGAAACCGATCGTGCGCTCGAGCGGCTGGACCGGTTCCGGAACGCGAGCGGCGGCCTGCGCGCGGCCCATCTTCGTCTCGAGATGCAGCGCGTGATGCAGAATAATTGCGCGGTGTTCCGTACCGGCGATGTGCTGCAGGAAGGCTATGACCTGATGCAGCAATCCTGGGGCAAGCGCGGCGACATCCAGGTCAGCGACCGCTCGCTCATCTGGAACTCCGATCTGGTCGAGGCTATGGAGCTCGACAATCTGATGTACCAGGCCGTCGCGACCCTGGGCTCGGCCGTGTCCCGCAAGGAGAGCCGCGGCGCCCATGCGCGCGAGGATTATCCCGAGCGCGACGATCAGCACTGGATGAAGCACTCGACCGTCTGGGTCGACGAGAAGGGCAAGGAGCGCCTCGGCGATCGCCCGGTGCACCTCTATACGCTCACCAACGACGTGCAGGTGTTCCCGCCGAAGAAGCGGGTTTACTAGGGATGCCGGCCTCGTCGTCGAAATCTTCTTTTGTTTTCGTCATTCCCGGCAATCACAATTCGTCATGCCCAGGCCCGGGCATGACGATCACGTGGTGTCAACGACCGGACGGACCTATACCCACGGATGGTCGGCTGAGCCGGCACTACAAGGACTGAGACGTCGATGGCTGAACTGACTTTGCCCGCGAACTCCAAAGTGCGGCCCGGCAAGAAGCATGGGGCGCCGGCCGGCGCGAAAAAGCCGAAGACATTCGCGATCTATCGCTGGTCTCCCGACGAGGGCGGCAATCCCCGGCTCGACGAATACGAGATCGATCTTGCCGCATGCGGGCCGATGGTTCTGGACGCGCTGATCCACATCAAGAACGACATCGACGCCACGCTCACCTTCCGCCGCTCCTGCCGCGAGGGCATTTGCGGAAGCTGCGCGATGAATATCGACGGCACCAACACGCTCGCCTGCACGAAACCGATCGAAGATGTGAAAGGCGACGTGAAGATCTATCCGCTGCCGCATATGGGCGTGGTGAAGGATCTGGTGCCGGACCTGACGCAGATTTATGCGCAATACGCCTCGATCGAGCCCTGGATGAAGACCGAGAGCCCGCCGCCGTCGCGCGAGCGGCTGCAGAGTCCGGAGGAACGGGAGAAGCTCGACGGGCTTTATGAATGCATCCTGTGCTTCTGCTGCACGACGAGTTGCCCGAGCTATTGGTGGAACGGCGATCGCTATCTCGGGCCAGCGGTTCTGCTGCAGGCCTATCGCTGGATTGCCGACAGCCGCGACGAGGCGACCGGCGAGCGGCTCGACTCTCTCGAAGATCCGTTCCGCCTTTACCGCTGTCACACCATCATGAACTGCACCCAGACATGCCCCAAGGGGCTGAACCCGGCCAAATCAATCGCCGAGATCAAGAAGCTGATGGTGGAGCGACGATAGACGGACGGGAGAGGCAGACAGCGGCAAGGATTGCGCGGGAGAGCCCAGATCGAACTTTCGAGAGGGCGCGGCCGCGCGGCCGTGTTCCTGGTCTCGGAGAAGAGAGATGAACGACCCCAAGATCCATGCCCGTTTCCCCGGTCGGCTCGTCATCATCGGCTTCGGGTCGATCGGCCAGGGTGTATTGCCGCTCATCCTGCGGCACATCGAAATCGATCCGTCACAGATCACGATCGTCACCGCGGAGGATTGGGGCGGCGAAGAGGCTGCCGGATACCGTGTGGGTTTCGTCATCGAGCCTTTGACGCGGGACAATTACCGTCGCGTGCTCGACTCTCTGATCGGCAAGGGCGACTTCATCCTCAACCTTTCGGTCGAGGTTTCGTCCATCGCGCTGATCGAGTTTGCCCAGGAGAAGGGCGCGCTCTATCTCGACACCTGCATCGAGCCGTGGGTCGGCGGGTATATCGACACCAGCCTGACGCTCGCAAAACGAACCAATTCCGCTTTGCGCGAAGCCGCACTGGCGTTGCGGCAGCGCTTCCGTTCGGGCCCGACGGCGGTGCTCGCGCATGGCGCCAATCCCGGCATGGTCTCGCATTTCGTGAAGCAGGCCTTGCTCAACGTTGCGCGCGATACCGGCATCGCGGACGCGCCCTCCAGCCGGGCAGGGTGGGCTGCCCTCGCACAGAAGCTCGGCGTCAAGGTGATTCACGTCGCGGAGCGCGACACGCAGCGCTCACGGCTGAACAAGCAGCGCGGCGAATTCGTCAACACCTGGTCGATCGACGGCTTCGTGGCCGAGGGCTGCCAGCCCGCCGAGCTAGGCTGGGGCAGCCATGAAAAGAGCCTGCCCCCGGACGGTCATCGCATCGACGAAGGTTCGAAAGTCGGCGTCTATCTCGACCGCCCGGGCGCCGCGACCCGCGTGCGGACCTGGACTCCCCGCGCCGGCGCGTTTCACGGCTTCCTCATCACCCACAACGAGGCGCTGTCGATTTCCGACTATCTGACGGTGGGTGACGGGGATCGGCCGCAATACAGGCCGACCGTGCATTATGCGTATCATCCCTGCGACGACGCCGTTCTGTCGATCCATGAGCTGGCGGGGCGCAATTGGGTCCAGCAGCTGGAGCAACGTCTTCTGATGGAAGACATCGTCGGCGGGGTGGATGAGTTGGGCGTGTTGCTGATGGGCCATGCGCGGGGCGCTTATTGGTATGGCTCTCAGCTCTCGGTCGAGCAGGCCCGCACACTCGCGCCCTACAACAACGCGACCAGCCTGCAAGTGACTTCGGCCGTGCTGGCGGGCATGGTATGGGCGCTCCGGCACCCCGATGCCGGCATCGTCGAAGCGGACGAAGTCGATTTCCGCGAAGCGCTCGCCATTCAGGGACCCTATCTCGGGCCGATCGTCGGCGCCTACAGCGATTGGACACCGCTGATCGGCCGAGGCACCCTGTTCCAGGAAGACCTGGATTTGACCGATCCGTGGCAATTCAAGAATTTCCGCGTGACTTGAGGGCCTGAGATGTGGAGCGCCGCAGCTCGCGCCCTGTCACAGCTCGCCGATCCAGGGACCTTTCGGATCCTCGTCGGCTCGGCTTTGGCAGCGGCCGGCATCTTTGCGGCGCTGTGGTTCGGCATCGTCGAGGTCCTTGCGCATGAGCATCTCTTCGAGACGCGCTGGCTCGATTGGGCGGCGCGGATTCTGCTGGGCTTGGGTGCCGTGGTGCTGACCTTCTATCTCTACAGCGCGGTCGCGGTCCTGGTCGCGAGTTTCTTCCTCGAGGCGGTTGCGCGGGCCGTCGAGCGGCGCTGGTATCCCGGTATACCCGCGCCGCGCCCCCAGCCGCTGCGCGAGACGGTGGCGCTGGCGCTCAGCCTGACCGGCGCCAATCTGCTTTGGAACCTGCTCGCCCTGCCCCTTTATCTTATTCCTGGCGCGAACATCGTCGTGTTTCTGCTGGTCAACGGCTATCTGCTGGGGCGGGAATATTTCGAGCTTGCCGCCCAGCGCCGGGTCGATCGCAAAGCGATTGTTGTTCTGCGGCGATACTACCGTTTCCGGCTGCTCATTGGCGGCATGTTGATCGCGGCGCTCTCATTCGTTCCTTTGGCCAACTTTGTCACGCCGATCCTCGCGACGGCGTTTATGCTGCATCTGTTTCACGCCCTGCCCGAGTCGCGACAGGGCTTGCAGGTTCAAGCGGTTCGGTGATACGCCCGAATAGGGGCCGAGTCGCCGACCCTTGGTCATTCAGCACTCTAGAGGGAGACTGCCATGTTCGGACGCAAACCCCCGGCCGGCACCGATTCGCCGCAAGCGGACCGTCCCGCGCCCACCCCTGTACAGCCTGCGGCTCCACGCCCCGTCGCGCCGCCCATTCCCGCGCGCCCGGCGGCTGCGACGGCAGCCGGAGAGACGAGCGGCGACGCCGCGCGCGCGGCCCCGGCGCAGCCGGTGCGCCGTCCACCCGAGCCCGTACGCGCCGAGGCGCCCGCCCCTGCCAAGGACGTACGCAAGCTGGTGGTCGGCAAGGATGTCACGGTTTCGGGCGAGCTCGCTTGCGATCACTTAGTCGTGGAAGGGACCGTCGAAGCCAGCGTCAAGGAATGCCAGAGGCTGGAGATCGCCGAGACTGGCCTGTTCAAAGGCACCGTCGAAATCAAGGATGCCGATATCGGAGGTCGCTTCGAGGGCGACATCACGGTGCAGGGGCGTCTGACCGTCCGTTCAACCGGGCGCATAGACGGCCGTGTCCAGTATGGCGAACTGGCGGTCGAGGCCGGCGGCACGCTGGACGGCGAGATTCGCACGATCGGCGGCAAGGGCGGATCGAGGGGCAAGGCCGGCGCCAAGGCGCCTGCGACCGAGCCGCTGCCCTTGGCGCCGCTGCCGGGCAGCAGCGCCGAGACATCCGCGGGAGCGCCGAGCCTAGGCTAGCGTCTAGATTTCGCCTGCGGCCAGGGCTTCGGCGGCAAGGGCGTCGCCGACGCCCTTGGTCTTGTCCTTGAAGGCGCAGAGGTCGCGGATGATGCAGGTCGGGCAATCCGGTTTGCGCGCCTTGCAGACATAGCGCCCGTGCAGGATCAACCAATGATGCGCATGCTGCCGATACTCCGGCGGCACGACCTTCATCAGCCGCGTCTCGACCGCGTCCGGCGTCTTGCCGGCCGCCAGCCCTGTACGGTTCGACACCCGGAATATGTGCGTATCGACCGCGATCGTAGGTTCGCCGAACGCCACGTTCAGCACCACATTGGCCGTCTTGCGGCCGACTCCGGGCAAGGATTCCAATGCTTCGCGGTCACGCGGAACTTGGCCGCCATAGCGCTCTAGCAGGATCTCGGAGAGCCGAAGGACGTTCTTCGCCTTCGTGTTGAAAAGCCCGATGGTCTTGATGAAATTGCGAATTCGCGCCTCGCCCAGTTTCACCATCTTGGCCGGCGTGTCGGCCGCGGCGAACAGCGTCGGCGTCGCTTTGTTGACGCCGGCATCCGTTGCCTGCGCGGAAAGGACGACCGCGACCAGCAGCGTGAACGGATTCAGATAGTCGAGTTCGGTTTCGGGATGAGGGTCCTTCGCGGCGAGTCGCGCGAACATTTCCTTGATCTGTGCGGGCTTCATCGAGTCCGTTCTCTGGTTGACGGGATTGCGCGCCCTTGGCGCGAGCGCCGGCCGATGCATATCCTATGACGATGGAGCCGATTTCAGAAAGGCCGCGCCGCGTCTTCTTTCGCGCGGTGCTGAGCCCCTATCGAAGCCTTTCGCCCAAAGGCTTCCGCACCATCATGCTGTCGGTCTGCGCAGCCAGCTTGACCATCGGCACCGGCCTCTACCTCGCGGGCGCCTGGCCGGTCTTCGGATTCCTGGGGCTGGACGTCCTGCTGGTCTATCTCGCCCTGAAGGCGAGCTTCCGAAGCGCCCGGATATCTGAGACGCTGGAGCTCGACGAGCGTGCGTTGACCGTCGATCGCGTCGGCCTTCGCGGCGATCGTGCGCATTGGAGCCTGCAGCCCAACTGGCTCCGCGTCGACCTGGCCGAGCCGGTGATGCCGGACACGCCGCTGCTGCTCAGGACTCACGGGCAAAGCCTGGCGATCGCTGCCTTCGTCGGCCCGGATCAGCGCCGCGCCGTAGCGCGAGACCTCGCCAGCGCACTCGAAGATTGGCGCACAGCCGGCCCCGAAGTTTACTGAACGGTCGTGGAGCATCTGGCGCTATCACTGCACCGCTTTCTCTGGTTCCTCGACCAGGCGGTCCATGTCGGCGGGCTGGGCATCCTCTATTTCCTGATCCCGCTGGCCTTCCTGATTCTGACGATGATGGGGAGCTTTCCGCGCGATCGGCCTACCCGTCGCCGGCTGCGAGACCTTCTGTGGATCCCGGTGATCTGGATCGCGGTCGGCCTCTGGGGCGCCTGGTTTTGGTACGATGCGCAAAGCCCGGATGCGGCGCGAAATCCCGAATGGGTTCGCTACCCCGTCGACGCGGCTCTGCCGATCATATTGGTGCTCGATCTCTATCTCATCTGGCGTTCGGCCGGCGCGCGACGGTTCACGGCGGCCTACATGCTGATCAATCTCTATTTCACGCTGTCGATATCGTTCCTCGCCGGGATGGCGGTGACCGGAAACTGGTTGTAGCGCCTCAGTCCAATCCCAATACGTCGCGCATCGAATAGAGGCGCGCAGGTTTGCCGATGACCCATAATGCCGCTTGCACGGCGCCACGAGCGAAGATGGCTCGCCCGCCGGCGCGGTGGGTGAGCTCGAGCCGTTCGCTTTCTCCGGCGAAGATCACCGTGTGATCCCCCGGCACATCGCCGCCGCGTAGCGCGGCAAAGCCGATCGCTCCCGGCTGGCGGGCGCCCGTGACGCCGTCGCGGCCGCGAACGGCGACATCGTCTAGATTGACGCCTCGTCCCTTGGCCGCGGCGCGACCGAGCATCAGCGCCGAGCCCGAGGGCGCATCGACCTTGTGGCGATGGTGCATCTCGACGACCTCGATGTCGAAGTCCGCGCCAAGCCGCGATGCGGTGCGCTTCACGAGATCGGCCAGGAGCGTCATGCCGATGCTGTAATTGGCCGCGTAGACGAGCGCGATCCGTTCGGCTGCGCGCTTGAGCGCAGCCTCGTCGGCGGCAGCGAGCCCGGTCGTTCCCACCACGAGCGGGATGCCCTTCTCGGCCGCGACCTTCGCGTGCTCGACCGTCGCTCTGGGCGTCGAGAAGTCGATCGCGACGTCACATTGCGCCAGCGCGGCGGCCACATCGTCGCCGATCGGAACGCCGCTCCCGGTCAATCCGGCCGCGAGCGCCGCGTCCTCGCCGATCAACGGATTGCCCGAATGTTCGAGCGCGGCTGCGAGCATCGTGCGCTCGCTGGCGGCGAGCGCCTGAATGAGCGTCCGGCCCATCCGTCCGCCCGCTCCAAGGATCGCAACACGCGCGCGGTCGGCCATGGAACTCAGCCGAGCTTTGCGATCACGTTATCGCCGAAGCGCTTCACGGCATCGATCTTTCCCTGCAGCGAGGCGATCGGCTCATAGACGTTCCAGGGTGCGGTGAAGATGTGCGTGGCGCCCATATCGACCATCCGCTTCATCGCATCCGTGTCGTTGAAGTCCATCACGCCGGCATGGATTTCGAACGGCTTGCCCGCCGTCCCGAACTCTCGCCGGAACTGATTGATCTTCTCGACCATCGACTTGTTCTCCTCGAGGGTCCCGCCGGCCGACATCCAGCCATCACCGAGCTTGGCCGCTCGGCGGAGCGCCGGCGTCGAATGGCCGCCGACCAGAATCGGGATCGGCTTCGAGGGAACCGGCCGCATCTTGATCTCGCCGAACTTGTAGAACTCGCCGTCGAAGCCGAAGAACCCGCCCTTGAGCACGCCGCGGATTACGGTCAGGCACTCATCCATCACCTTGCCGCGGTGGTCCCAATCGACTCCGAGATAGGTGAGGTCTTCCTTCCAGGGGCTGATCCCGACTCCAAGCAGGACTCGGTTGTTCGAGATCGCCGCCAGCGAAGAGAATTGCTTGGCGGTGAGGATCGGATGGCGGCACGGCAGCTTCAGCACGCCGGGATAGAAGCGGATCGTGCTGGTCTTGACCGCCATCGCGGCGATCGCCGCCACCGGATCGAGGAAATCGATATTCTCCAGGAACGACCGGTCGCCTTCCTTGTAGGGGTAAATCGAATCCGTGTGCTTGGGATAGAAAAGGCTGTCGCCGATCGTGAAGGAATCGAATCCGGCCGCCTCCGCGGCGACCGCAACGTCGATCATATGATTGATATCGTTCAGCCCATAGCCCAGCACGAAACGCATGACTTCCCCCTTGGAATGCTCCGGCATGCTTTCGCATGCGGGCGGGGACGAGTCGAGGGGGCTATTCGGTAGACGCGATTCCGGACCGTTAGAGATTTCGCGAGACTCCGGAACGTCGATGTTCTACAATCGTTCCAAGCCGATTCGGAAGTGCGTACTGCCATGGAAGACGATGCCATCGAGCCGTCAGACGAACCCGTTCATCTGGTTGAAGATCCCGATAGCGGAAGCCGGTTCCTCATTTATGGGACCGATCGAGGTATCAAAGTTGAGCTTCGGTACGAAGGCGATACTCTCTGGATGACGCAAGCGCAGATGGCGCAGCTTTTTGGTGTGAACGTTCCCGCCATTTCTAAACATATTTCAAACATTTATGCAGAAGGCGAGCTGTCCGAGTCTTCAACCTTTTCCAAAATGGAAACAGTTCGGACGGAGGGCGAACGACGAGTGGGCCGCATCATCGATCATTACAACTTGGACATGATAGTCTCTGTCGGATATCGCGTTAGCTCGAAACAGGGCACGATGTTTCGAAAATGGGCCACTGACAAGCTGGTCCGATTCGCCACTAAAGGTTTCGTTGTTGACGTAGAGCGACTTCGAAACCCAGAAGAAAATGATCGTTTACGAGAACTTCGCGACGTTGTCCGCGACATCCGGGCTTCCGAAGCAAACGTATATGCCGAGCTTCGGCGGATCTGTGCAATGTGCCAAGATTATGACCCGCAGTCGTCGGAAGCCCGCGAATTTTATCAACGCACTCAAGCGAAGTTATTTTGGGCCGTTACCAGCCATACGCCGTCAATGCTTATTGTGGAGCGAGCAAGAGCATCCCTTCCGAATATGGGCCTACAAACATGGCTTAAGGATGAAATCAGGCAACAAGACGTCCTGGTGGCGAAGAATTATCTAAGCGAAAATGAAATTCGAGAATTAAATCGACTTACCACTATCCTATTAGATATATTTGAAGATCAGTTGGACCTTGGAAAATTGACCTTGATGTCAGAAGCAACGCTTCTTCTCGATAAGCAGCTCAGGAATCTAAATCGCTCCGTTCTAAATCATGGCGGTTCGGTAAAACACGCAACCGCGGAGGCTCACGCAAAGCTTCAATATCAAAAGTTCGATGAGGGACGAAGAGAGACTCGGCGGTATCAAGCTGACCGGGAGCTAGCTGAACTTAAGGCCAGCGAACGTTCGATAACACGTCGCAAAAAGCCGTAGAATCCTACATACTAGTCAGTCAGGTCTTCCCACAGCTCCTTCACCTTGGCGAAGAAGCCTTCGGATTGCGGATGGGTGCCGGTGCTCTTGGAGCCCAGCTTGTCGAACTCCTGCAGCAGCTCTTTCTGGCGCTTCGAGAGATTGACCGGCGTTTCGACCGAGACCTCGATATAGAGATCGCCGCGCGCCGCGCTGCGCAGCACCGTCATGCCCTTGCCGCGCAGCCGGAATTGCTGGCCGGATTGCGTGCCGGCCGGGATCGTGACGCGACTGCGCGAGCCTTCGATCGTCGGCACCTCGATCGAGCCGCCGAGCGCCGCCGTCGGCATCGTGATCGGGACCCGGCATTGGAGGTCGGCGCCGTCGCGCTGAAAGAACCGGTGCGGCTTGACCGACAGGAAGACGTAGAGATCGCCCGGCGGCGCGCCGCGCAGACCCATCTCGCCTTCGCCGGAAAGGCGAATGCGGGTCCCGTCCTCCACACCGGCGGGGATGTTGACCTGGAGGGTCTTCTCGCGCCGGATGCGGCCCGAGCCTCCGCAATTGCGGCAGGGATCCTTGATCACCCGCCCGGCGCCGCCGCAGCTCGCACAGGTCCGTTCGATCGTGAAGAAGCCCTGCTGGGCACGCACCCTCCCGACGCCGCCGCAAGTGGGGCAAGTCACGGGCGCGCTGCCGCCGGCAGCGCCACTGCCATTGCAGGGTTCGCACGCCCCCCAAGTCGGCACGCGGATCGTGGCCTGGCTGCCCTTGAAGGAATCCTCGATCGTGATTTCCAGATTGTAGCGCAAGTCGGAGCCGCGTTGCTGCGCCTGGCCGCCCCGACGGCCCATCATGTCGCCGAACATCTCGTCGAAGATGTCGGAGAAATTGGCGCCAAATCCCGCGCCGAACCCTGCTCCGGCACCGCCGCCGCCGCCATTCTCGAAGGCTGCGTGGCCGTAGCGGTCATAGGCCGCGCGTTTCTGCTCGTCCTTCAGGATGTCGTAGGCGTGGTTGACGTCCTTGAACTTCTGTTCGGCTGCCTTGTCGCCCGGGTTGCGGTCCGGGTGATATTGCATGGCGAGCTTGCGGTAGGCCTTCTTGATGTCGTCGGCGTTGGCGCCCCGTTGCACGCCAAGAGTCTCGTAGCAATCCGCCTTCATACCCCGTCGCCCGTCCTACATTCCCTTGTACCGGGCTCGCATCGAGCCGCCCTGGCCGCGAGATCCTCTCTCCGGCCAGGGCGGGCGCGCCCTGCTTATGAAGTTTCTCTAGCCCGACTTACGGCGGTTCTCGTCCACCTCGGTGAAATCAGCGTCGACCACCTTATCGTCGTTCTGATCCTGGCCGCCAGCTTCGGGTTGCGGCGCCGCCGCTTCTTGCTGCTGCCGGTAGAGATGCTCGCCGAGCTTCATCGAGACCTGAGTGAGCCCGTCGGTCTTGGCGCGAATGGCGTCGGCGTCGTCGCCGTCCTTGACCGACTTCAGCTCGGCAATCGCGCTTTCGATCGCGCTCTTCTCGGCGCCAGGCACCTTGTCGCCCAGTTCGCTGAGCGTCTTCTCGGTCGAATAGATCAGCGCGTCGGCATGGTTGCGAGCCTCGACCGCTTCGCGCCGCTTCTTGTCGGCGGCGGCATTGGCCTCGGCGTCCTTCACCATCTTGTCGATATCGGCATCCGACAAGCCGCCGGAGGCCTGGATTCGGATCTGCTGCTCCTTGTTGGTCGCCTTGTCCTTCGCCGTCACTTGGACGATGCCGTTGGCGTCGATATCGAAGGTGACTTCGATCTGCGGCACGCCGCGCGGCGCCGGCGGGATTCCAACCAGGTCGAACTGACCCAAGAGCTTGTTATCGGCGGCCATCTCGCGCTCGCCTTGGAAGACGCGGATAGTGACCGCGCTCTGGCTGTCCTCGGCGGTCGAGAAGACCTGGCTCTTGCGGGTCGGGATCGTGGTGTTGCGGTCGATCAGGCGCGTGAAGACGCCGCCCAGCGTCTCGATGCCCAGCGACAGCGGAGTCACGTCGAGCAGCAGGACGTCCTTGACCTCGCCCTTCAGCACGCCGCCCTGGATCGCGGCGCCGATCGCGACGACCTCGTCCGGATTGACGCCCTTATGCGGCTCGCGGCCGAAGAAGTTCTTCACGACCTCCTGGATCTTCGGCATGCGGGTCATGCCGCCGACCAGGACCACTTCGTTGATCTCCGAAGCCTTCACGCCGGCATCGGCCAGCGCCTTGCGGCAGGGCTCTATCGTCCGCTGAACCAGATCGTCGACCAGCTGCTCGAGCTTGGCGCGGGTCAGCTTGATGTTGAGATGCTTCGGTCCCGACTGGTCGGCGGTGATGAAGGGCAGGTTGACATCGGTCTGCATCTGCGACGACAGCTCGATCTTGGCCTTCTCGGCCGCTTCCTTGAGGCGCTGCAGCGCCAGCCGGTCGTTGCGCAGGTCGATGCCCTGCTCCTTCTTGAACTCGTCGGCCAGGTAGTCGATCACCCGGTGGTCGAAATCCTCGCCGCCCAGGAAGGTGTCGCCATTGGTCGATTTGACCTCGAACACGCCCTCGCCGATCTCCAGCACCGAGATATCGAAGGTGCCGCCGCCGAGGTCATAGACGGCGATCAAGCCGGACCCCTTGCGCTCCAGCCCATAGGCGAGCGCGGCTGCGGTCGGCTCGTTGATGATGCGCAGCACCTCCAGCCCGGCGATCTTGCCGGCATCCTTGGTGGCCTGCCGCTGGCTGTCGTTGAAATAGGCGGGAACGGTGATGACCGCCTGCGTGACCGTCTCGCCGAGATAGGCCTCGGCGGTTTCCTTCATCTTCTGCAGGATGAAGGCGCTGATCTGGGACGGCGCGTATTTCTTGCCCTGAATCTCGACCCAGGCGTCGCCATTGTCGCCGGCGACCACCTTATAGGGGAAATTCTTGATGTTCCGCTGGACGGCGTCGTCGTTGAAGCGACGGCCGATCAAGCGCTTGATGGCAAAAAGCGTGTTTTCCGGGTTGGTCACCGCCTGACGCTTGGCCGCCTGACCGACGAGCCGTTCGCCCGATTGCGAAAAGGCGACCATCGAGGGCGTCGTGCGCATGCCCTCGGCGTTCTCGATGACCTTGGCCTGACTACCCTCCATCACGGCGACGCAGGAATTCGTCGTACCGAGATCGATCCCGATCACTTTACTCATGAGTCTCAATCCTCGTTTGCGGCAGACCGTCCGAGCGACCCGACGATTTCGGCGCCGCCCCCGATCCCCTTGGTTTCCAGCAAAATGCGCCGGTCTGAACTAGCGGTCATATAGGGGTGGGGCTTAGCGCCTGCAACCGGCGCTCGGACGATTCCTTAAGGCGCTTCAGGCTTGGGTATCGACCCGACCGACGTCGGGCGCCGCCTTGGCGACCGCGACGCGGGCTGGGCGAAGCAGCCTTTCGCCGATGGTGTAGCCCGGCTGCAGAACCTGAACCACGGTGCCGGGGGGCTTCCCGGGGGCGTCCATCTCGAACAGGACTTCGTGGAAGTTGGGGTCGAAGGGCCGGCCGGTCGGATCGAGGCGCTTCAGCCCGTGCTTCTCGAAAACGGCCAACAGCTCGCGCTCGGTCGCCACCACGCCATCGACCAGCTTGGTTAGGAATTCGTTGCCTTCCAGCGCCTGACCGGGCACGGACTCGAGCGCGCGGCGCAGATTGTCGGCGACGGAGAGAATGTCGCCCGCGAAACGAGAAATCGCAAAGCGAGCCGTCTCCTCGCGTTCGCGCTCGCCGCGGCGACGAACATTCTCGGTCTCGGCAAGCGCGCGCAGCAGCCGGTCGCGCGCCTCGCCAAGCTCGGTCTCGAGGTCCGCGATGCGGCCGGCTTCGGGCGGCAGAACCGCGGGATCGTGCGGATCGGCCGCCGGATGCTGGTCATTGGCCGGGCGGCCGGATGGGGAATTTCCGTTATCGATGTCGCTCATGATCTTTCCATATCGAAATGACGCCTGCGCCGCCTCAGCCGAGCAAGCGGCCGATCACCTTGGCGGTGTAGTCGACCATCGGGATGACGCGCGCGTAATTGAGCCGGGTCGGACCGATCACCCCGATCGCGCCTACGACCTGCTCGCGGCTGTTCATATAGGGAGTGATGATCATGGAACAGCCGGCATGGGCAAAAAGCGCGTTTTCCGAGCCGATGAAGATCTGAACGCCTTCGGCCGCCTTGGCCGCTTCCAGCAGCTTCAGCATCGTGTCTTTGGTCTCCAGCGCGTCGAACAGCGCGCGGATGCGCTCGATATCCTGGCGCCCTTCGAGATCCTCCAAAAGATTGCTTTGTCCGCGCACGATCAGCTGGCCGGTATCCGAGGAATGGATCGCCAGCCCGGCCTCGACGACCTTGGTGGTCAGCGCATCCAGCTGCGTCTGGGCCGCTTCGATCTCGGCCAGCACCGCCGCCCGGCCCTCCTCCAGCGTCCGTCCGATCAGGCGGGACGACAGGTAGTTGGACGCCATCACTAGCGAAGCTTGCGGGATGCCGGCAGGCGTCTCGACGACGCGGTTCTCGACCACGCCGTCTTCGGTGACGAGCACGATCAGGGTGCGCCCGGGGCCCAGCCCCACGAATTCCAGATGCTTCAGCGGCCGATCGGTCTTGGGCGCCACCACCAGCCCCGTGCAGCCCGACAGGCCCGAGAGCACGGAGGTTGCCTCCCCCAGAATCTCGGCCAGCGATCGGCCTGCGGCCGCGGCCTGCCCGTCCAGCGCCTCGCGCTCGTCGTCGCTCAGATGCCCGACCTGCAGCAGGCCGTGCACGAACAGCCGCAAGCCCGCCTCGGTCGGCAGCCGGCCGGCGGAGGTGTGGGGCGCGCGCAGCAGGCCAAGCTCCTCGAGATCGGCCATCACATTGCGGATCGTGGCCGAGGACAGGGACATGCCGAGGCGGCGCGAAATCGTCCGCGACCCGATCGGCTCTCCGGTCGCCACATAGGCATCGACGATCAGGCGCAATATGTCGCGCGCGCGTCGATTGAGATCGGCCCCCTGATTCGACATTGGCACCATTCTAAAGTCGGCTTGAGAAGCTAAGTAGTCAAAGGGCGAGTTTCAATGTTGCGCGACGGGCGGGCGGAACGGGCTGGACGGCCCCGCACCGGTACCGCTACGGTCTGCCGCAAATTTCCCGCGTCACAATTCGAGAAGACAATGCCCGAGCGTCCCTCCGGCCGCGCTTTCGACCAGCTTCGCTCGATCGAGCTGATTCCTCGCGTGTCCAAATATGCCGAAGGCTCCTGCCTCGCCAAATTCGGCGATACGCATGTGCTCTGCACGGCGTCGGTCGAGACCGGCGTGCCCCGCTGGCTCAAGGGGACGGGCCTTGGCTGGGTCACCGCCGAGTACGGCATGCTGCCCCGCGCGACGGGCACGCGGACCGACCGCGAGGCCGCACGGGGCAGACAGAGCGGGCGCACCCAGGAGATTCAGCGCCTGATCGGCCGTGCGCTCAGGGCGGTTGTGGACCGCAAGGCGATGGGCGAGATCCAGGTCAAGATCGATTGCGACGTCATCCAGGCCGACGGCGGCACCCGCACGGCCGCCATTACCGGCAGCTATGTCGCGCTTCACCAAGCCCTGTCGTCGCTCGTCAAGCTGGGCGCGCTTCCCGCTGTACCATTGACAGATCACGTCGCGGCCATCTCCTGCGGCATCTGGGAGAGCATGCCGCTGCTTGACCTCGACTATGTCGAGGATTCGGCCTGCCAGGCCGACGCCAATTTCGTGCTGACCGGCGCTGGCGGCATCGTCGAAATCCAGGCGACCGCCGAGCAGATGTCGTTCGCCGAGCCCGATTTTCACGAGCTGCTGCGGCTGGCGCGCAAGGGCATCGGCGAGCTGGTCCGGATCCAGCGCGCGGTGATCGAAGCCGGATGAGCACGCCCCGGCGCTTTACCGGCGACACGCTCGTCATCGCCAGCCACAACAAGGGCAAGGTGCGCGAGATCGCGGACCTGCTCGGCGCCTATGTGCGGCACTTCCCGAGCGTCGGCGATCTCGGCCTGCCCGAGCCGGAGGAGACGGAATCTACCTTCGCGGGCAACGCCGCGCTGAAGGCCCGCGCCGCGGCGGTTGGATCGGACAAGCCCTCGCTGGCGGACGATTCCGGCCTGGTGGTGCCTGCCCTCGACGGCGCGCCCGGCATCTATTCAGCCCGCTGGGCGGGACCGGATCGGGATTTCGGCATGGCTATGCGGCGGGTCGAGGCGGAGCTCGGCGGCAAGGATCCCGCCGCCTACTTCGTCTGCGCGCTGGCGCTCGCCTGGCCGGACGGCCATGTCGAAGCCGTAGAGGGCGAGGTCCACGGCCGCCTTGTCTTCCCGTCGCGCGGCGATCGCGGCTTCGGCTACGACCCGATCTTTATCCCGAACGGCCACGACACCACTTTCGGGGAGATGGAACCCGACGCCAAACACCGCATCAGTCACAGGGCTGAAGCTTTCCGTCGGCTCGTTGCACGCTGCTTTTCATGAATGATGCCGCCGATCCCGGCTTCGGGATCTATATCCATTGGCCCTTCTGCCTGTCGAAATGCCCCTATTGCGACTTCAACTCGCATGTCCGCGAGCAGATCGATCAGGCGCGTTGGCGATCCGCATTGCTGGCCGAGATCGACCATTATGCCGCGCGGACTCCCGGCCGGACCGTGACCTCGATCTTCTTCGGCGGCGGCACGCCCTCGCTGATGGAGCCTGCGACGGCCGCCGCCGTCATCAATCGCGTCGCATCGCGCTGGCCGGTTGCGAGCGATGTGGAGATCACGCTCGAGGCCAACCCGAGCTCGGTGGAGGCAGGACGCTTTGCCGATCTCGCCGCCGCCGGCGTTAATCGCGCATCGCTGGGAATCCAGTCCCTCGACGACAACGCGCTCGCTTTCCTCGGCCGTCGCCACGATGCTGCCGAGGCGCTCGCCGCGCTCGAGATCGCGCAGCGGCATTTCCGCCGCGTGTCGTTCGACCTGATCTATGCGCGTCCCGGCCAGAGTGTCGCCCATTGGCGCGCCGAGCTACAGCGGGCGGTCGGCTTCGGCACCGAGCATCTCTCCGTCTACCAGCTCACCATCGAGCCCGGGACGCGCTTTGCGACCTTGGCGCGGCGCGGCGAGCTCGATGTGCCGGACGAGGAGACCCAGGCCGAGCTCTATGAGACCACGCAGGAGATCCTTGGGGACGCAGGGCTGCCGGCCTATGAGATCTCCAACCATGCGCGCCTCGGCGCCGAGTGTCGGCACAACCTTACCTATTGGCGTTACGGCGACTATGCGGGCGTGGGGCCCGGCGCGCATGGGCGCCTGACGATCGACGGCGCCAGGCTCGCCACTCGCGCCCACCGCGCGCCGGAAATCTGGCTGGAGCGGGTCGAGGCGCTGGGCCATGGCGCGCATGACGACGAGCCGATCGACCCGGACGATCGCTTCAGCGAAATGCTGCTGATGGGGCTGCGGCTCACCGAGGGCGTCAGCCGCGCACGTGTTCGCGAGGAGCTCGGCGGCGAGATTGAAAACATCATAGATTCCGTTCGCCTCAACCGGCTGGTTGGCGGCGGATTTCTATCGCTCGAGCGAGATCGCCTCCGCGCCACCGACTCTGGCCGCCAACGACTGAACGCGGTGCTGGCCGATCTACTCTACTGAAGCAGCCGTCGAACGCGCTGCACCGCCGATATCAGCATTGCCGGCCAACCGACGGCTTGCCACGTCCGAAAAGACTTGACTTTTTGTTCTCTTTATGTTCAATTAATATTCCTAATTTTCGATATCGAGATTTTCCATGGTCTGGTCGGTTCAAACGTTCCGGTTGGTCTCGCGGCCTGCTGAGGCCGGTCTGTGTTGTAACGAAAACGGGTTGACGCTCGGCGGTGCCCCGCTGTTGGAGTTTCGCGGCACTGGATTCGAGCCACGATCTCCGCGCGAGCTGCAACGAATCTTCGACGCGGCGTACGGGCACGAATCCGGTGTCGACGTGGAATCGCGCCTTCGCGGATTGCGTTGCGTTGCTCATGCGCTCGATGACGGCGCGCTTTCAAAAGCAATGATCGCCAGCGTGTTGCTGCGGTTGCCGGATTTCGACGAGGATGGTCTGCAACGGATTGCTCGTGCCGAGACACTGTCGAAATTCAACTATAATCAAAGCGAGCCCCGCGATTGGCGTGGAAGATGGACAACCGGCGGCAACGGGAATCCGAATATTGTTCCCACGCAATTGGCGGCTCCAAATCTGGTGCCACCACTCGCCGCACCTGGATTTGGCACGCCGAAACGCCCTGATGACGATTACATATTTCCGACCGAATCGCATCCTAGTCAGCCGGCAAACACCAACACCCAAGCAGGCGCTGGCGCGCAATCAGATACCGTCAATTATTGCCCAGATCCGGGACCCGACGTGCCTCACGGCGCGAAGGAAAATGCTTTGCTATATCAGGAGCAGGTGACGCAGCTGCCGCGAGGAATGGCCGTCAAATGGAACGGTGTCACATATGACGGCTGCCGTGAGAGCGACGGCACGCTGCTCGAAGCGAAAGGGCCGAACTACCTATGGATGCTGCTGCGTTCGGAAGAGTGGTTTAGGACAAAAGGCCCCTACGATGAGATCATGAAGCAAGCAAAGGTACAGTCTGATGTCGCCGGATGGCGGCTGGTGGAGTGGCATTTTGCCGAAAAGCCCGTCGCCGACTATTTTAGACGAGAGTTTGCGGCAAAGGGCCTGATGAATATTAGGGTCGTCTATGAGCCGCCTGAGTTCCAGGTTTCAAAATACTTCCAGTATATACATCACAGACTTGTTGTAGGTCCACAATCGGAATGGGAGCGACGCTTCGACACTTTAAAGGAGTACCAACGATGAGCTTCGACTTGTTCGTAGGCAGATTTATTGCAGGCAACTTTGCGCTATTTTCCCGCAAGCCGGTGGAAGAAGCATTCGGACCATTTGTAGTGAAACGGGAAGGGGGTATGTGGACGCTCCGATATCCCGATGGCGGCGGCGCATTCTGCTATATCGACGACAACGAGGAAATAACGGGCTTCATGCTCAATCGTCCTGGCGGGGTCGCAGTCTACAACTCGGTCTATGAGATCCTGCGACAGACGCCGACCGTGGCGCATTGGGGCTCCGAATGTGCGACTGCCGATCCTTCGATCATTCCGGACCTTCCGCCCGAGATGATCGAGGCGCTCGGCGAGCCCGCGATCGTGAAAAGCGGTCAGGAGCTCTTCGACTATGTCGTGCGCAAGTGACTTAAGCGTCCGTTAGGGCCGTCGTGCTTAAAGACAGCTCCATGAAAGTCGCTCCCTCGCTCATATTCGCTGTCCTCGGCCGACGGATTTGGAACGTCTTGATGGCGGGCTCCGCCTATGCGGGGCGCGGATTGGCGAGGAAGTCGATTCGGCGCGGGCCGGACGTCGTGAGATCAATGCCGTATCTGGAATGAGTTAGGGACGCGCAACGTCGTCTGAGCGCCGCCGTCGGCGCGGATTCCCGCTTTCACGCGAACGGCGGCGATGATAATCGGACGGATGCCCAAATTCTCCCTCCGCTTCGATATGCGCGGTCCGGCCTTCGGGCCGTCGCATCAGGCGCTCTATGCGGCCGCGCTCGACATGACCGAATATGCCGATCGGCACGGCTTCGCGCAGGTCGATCTCTCCGAGCATCATGGCGTTGAGGACGGCTATCTGCCGTCGCCGATCGTGTTCGCCGCGGCGATCGCGGCGCGGACGAAGCGGATGCGGCTGTCCTTCAAGGCGATCGTGGCGCCGCTGCATGATCCGGTGCGGCTGGCGGAAGATATCGCGATCCTGGATGTCGTCAGCGGCGGACGTGTCGAGACAACCTTGGTCGCAGGCTACGTGCCCTATGAATTCGCGCTGTTCGGGAAGGAGCTGAAAGATCGACCCGCGGCGATGGAAGAGACGATCCGGGTGATGAAGGCCGCCTGGACCGGCGAGCCCTTCGACTATCGCAGAGCCAGCTTCCGCGTGACGCCGCGCCCGGTGCAGCGACCGCATCCGCCGCTCTTGATGGGCGGCTCATCACCGGCGGCGGCGCGCCGCGCCGGGCGGATCGCCGACGGCTTCGTGACGTATCGCGACGATCTCTATCAAATCTATCTCGACGCGGCGAAGGCTTGCGGAAGGAATCCGGAACCGTTCAGCTTGCCCAGTCCCGGGTTTCTTTATGTCGCCGAGGATCCCGACAAGGCCTGGGCGGAGATCGCGCCGCATGCGCTGCACGAGATGAATTCCTACGGCCAATGGATCGCCGAGACCGGCAGCGACGGTCGTTTCGCCGTCGTCGAATCGATCGAGCAGCTGAAGGCGACCGGCGCTTATCTCGTCGTCACACCTGACGAATGCGTCGATCTCGCGCGCAAGTTCGAGACGGTCGCGCTCCATCCGCTAATGGGCGGACTGCCGCCCGAGATCGGCTGGCGCGGTCTCTCGCTCTTCGTCGAGAAGGTGATGCCGAGGCTGGCCTAGGCGCCAGCCAGCATCAGCGAACCGCCCGTCACTGGGATGTTCACGCCGTTGATGTGACCCGAGGCGGGGCTCACCAGGAAGGCGATTGCCTGCGCAACGTCGTCGGGTACGCCGACGCGGCCCGACGGCGTGGGCATCCATTCGGTGATCACGCGTTTCAACAGCGCGTCGAAATCCTCGACGTCCCAGCCGCGAGCCTTGCCCATCGTTTTGAGCCAGCCCTTGTTGGTCTCGGTGAGAATGAAGCCTGGCGTAACCGTATTGGCGGTGATGCCCGTGTTGGCGAGCGCCATGACCAGGCTCCGCGTCAGGTTCGAGAGACCCGACTTCGCCGCCTGGTAATCCGGGATCTGCGGCCAAGCATGATAGGCGGACGCGCTCGACACCTGAACGATGCGGCCCCAGCCCTTCCGCTTCATGCCCGGCACGAAATGCTGGATCATGCGGACGATCGAGACGACGTTCGCCCGGTAAGTCGATTCCCACTGCTCGGGCGAGGTCTCGAACCACGGGCCGGTTCCCATGCCGGAGGATTCGCCGCCGGCATTATTGACCAGAATGTCGATGTCGCCGAATTCCTTGCCGACGATCGCGCAGACTTCTGCCGACTGCGCCGGATCCTTCAGGTCGCCGATCGCGACGATCGCGTGCCCGCCCGCCGCGCGAATCTCGGCGGCTACCTTTTCCGCCCGCTCGCGATTGCGTCCATGGACGGCGACGGCCGCTCCTTCCCGGGCCAGTCGCCTGGCGGTGGCCTCGCCGATGCCGGCGCTGCTTCCGGTGACCAGTGCTTTGCGTCCCTCCAGCTCTCCGCTCATCGTCTCCATCCTCCTTGGTTACGGCCTCTACTCTCCCAGCTTCTCGAAATTCGGCGGCGGCGAGTCGGCGACCTGCGGACCGTTCGCGCTCACGACCAGGATCGCCAGATTCCGTTCAGCCAGACCGGACGGCAGAAAACGGAACGCGCCGTCAATGCCGAGAAAGCCGTTCGGTTGGGTCAGCACGTCCCGGCTGAAGGGCTTCGGATTCCCGGGAGCGCCCTTGGCGATCGCCGCCGCGAGCGCCACCGAATCATAGGCGAGCGTCGCAATCCTGGGCGGCTTGTAATTATAGGTCTGCTGGAACCGCGATTCGAAAGCCGTGAATCCGTCGGGTAGCGGCGCTGGATACCAGCCGCCGACAAGCGCCGGAATTTGCCCAAGCGTCGGATCGTCCCAAAGCCCGGTGCCGAGCAGCTGGGTCGGGTGTTGCTGCAGGTAATCGGCCAGGACCGGCGCCAGCGCCCGAAGCTGCTCGCCGCCGAGCGCGATCAGCAGCATGTCCGGAGGATCGGAGGCCAGGGAATCGAAATCCGCCTTGGGATCCTTGCCGAGCTTCAGGATACGGGGCGCGGACATGCCGAGCTTGTCGCGAATGATCCCGATCTCGGTCGAGACCGCCGCGCCATAGGGATTGTCGGGCACCAGCGCCGCAAGCTTGCCGAGCCCCCGAGACTTGGCATAGCCGATCACCCGGTCGACCTGCTGCGCCGGCAGGAACCCCATGACGAAAACCGGTCCGCCGGCGACCGAGGCATCGGTCGAATAGGCGACGACATTAACGCTTGCCGGGTCGGCTACCGCGCGGACCGGCGGGACGGAAGTTGCGAATACCGGCCCGAGGATGAGGCCGGCGCCGCTGGCAACCGCGCTGCTTGCCGCCGCGCGCGCGCCGTCAGGCGAGTTGCCGGTGTCGCGCGGCAGCAGCGCGACGTCCGAAGACACCTCGAAGAGCGCCATATTCCCTGCGTCGAGCATCGCCTGACCGATCGACTTGTTGGCGCCGCTCAAGGGCACCAGCAGCGCGACCTTGGTGCGACCTTCGGTCGTGGCGGCCTCCGGGCTCGGGCCCGCCTGGGGCGCCGGGTTTCCGGGCGGCGGCGGCTGCACCTGCCCGGAGGGACCCTGTGTGACAGGCCCCGGCGGCGGCGCGCCCATGAATGGCGGCTGAGGCTTGCTTTCGGGCGGAGCGCAGGCCGATAGAAGAGCGAGGGCCAAAAGCAACGGCCCGCAACACGTCAGCGCTGCGCCGCGACCGGCTGCGCGGAGGTTAAGCCAGGCCATGCGATCTCCTGCCAAGGAAGCGTCTCGGCGTGCGAGACCGCGAGACCCTAGCGAGGCGGCGTGGGCAAGTAAATCGATGCCCGACAACGCGAAAGAGCATGCCTCCGGGCGGTCCGGATCGCTTGTCGTCGTCGCCACGCCGATCGGCAATCTGGGCGATTTGTCGAAGCGCGCCGCCGCGACCCTGGCGGGGGCCGACCTCATCGCCTGCGAGGATACGCGCGTCACGGCCAAGCTTCTGGCCGCGGAGGGCATTCGCACGCCGATGCTGGTCTATCATGATCATAATGCCGCCCGCGTCCGGCCGGTGCTGATCGAGAGGCTTCGGCAGGGCGCGACGGTGGCGCTCGTGTCCGACGCCGGCACGCCCCTCGTCTCCGATCCAGGCTTCAAGCTCGTCGAGGCGGCGCTCGCCGAAGGGATAGCAATCACGGCCGTTCCCGGCCCGTCGGCGATCCTGGCGGCGCTCGTGCTGTCGGGGCTCCCGAGCGATCGATTCTTCTTCGCCGGATTCCTGCCGCCCAAGGACGCTGCGCGGCGAACGGAGATCCGCGCTCTCGCCCAAATTCCCGGGACGCTCATTTTCTACGAATCAGCGACCCGGTTGGCGAAGACCCTGGCCGATCTCCTGTTCGTGCTCGGCCCCCGCCGGGCGGCCGTGGCGCGTGAGCTGACAAAGCGCTTCGAGGAGGTGCGGCGGGACCGTCTGGATGCGCTCGTCGCCCATTATGCCGAAGGGCCGCCGCCGAAGGGTGAGATCGTGGTGCTGATCGCTCCGCCCGACGCGGAGGAAGGCGCGGCCGCGACCGACGTCGATCTGGATGCCGCTCTCGCGGAGGCTTTGGCGGGCCGCAGCGTGCGCGAAGCGGCCGCGCTGGTCGCCGCGGAAACGGGCCTGCCGCGCCGGGCGGTCTATGCGCGCGCGCTCGCGCTCAAGGCCGGGAGGGACTAGCTTTTCAGGCAGAGCCTAGGCGAGGGGATGAATGGAACGCGACCGGCCCGATCATGGCCTCGCACGGCGGCGGGCCGCCTATCGTCGCGGGCATAACGGCGAGGCCTTGGCTGCCCTTCGGCTGAGGCTCGTCGGCTATCGCATTCTCGCCCGGCGCTATCGCACAAAGGTGGGAGAGATCGACCTGATCGCGCGGCGTGGCGGCGTGCTGGCCTTTGTCGAAGTAAAGCGGCGCGCGAATGCGGCGGACGCGCTCGAAGCAGTGTCGCTCCGCAGCCAGGCGCGCATCCGCAGGGCGGCCGAGCTGTTTCTCCAACGCAATCCTGAGCTTGCAGCTCTCGCCTTGCGCTTCGATGTAATGGTGGTTACCCCTTGGGCCTGGCCGCGCCATGTTGTCGACGCCTGGCGCGATTGAGCCCACTGGTACCGGAGGTCGAATGCGCCGCGACGAGGCGTTGAATACGTTGGCAGCGACCGTGGGGCGCCAGCCGGACGACACCATCGATCTCGCTGAAGCCGCGCTGCTCTTGGCCGCGCTCGAGCTTCCAGATGCCGATTTATCCTCCTATCGTCGCCATCTGGCCGAGCTTGCGGCCGATGTCGCCGACATCGCGTCGCGCGAGGTCGATTCCCTGGATGCGCGGGCGAGCGCCTTGCAGCAGGTGGTCGCCGGAAAGCACGGCTATGCCGGCGACACCGAGAATTACGACGACCTCGCCAATGCGAGCCTCATCCGGGTGATCGACCGGCGGCGCGGCCTGCCGGTGGCGCTTGGCATTCTCTATCTCCACGCCGCGCGGGCTCAGGGGTGGCGCGCGGCGGGTATCAATTTTCCGGGACATTTCCTCATCTCGGTCGAGGATGATGAGGAGCGGATCATTCTTGATCCCTTTTCCCGGGGGGCGCATGTCGACATCGCAACCCTTCGCAAAATGCTGAAGACCGCGCTCGGCATCGATGCCGAGCTTCGCCCGGAGCATTACGCCACCATGACCAATCGCGGCGTGCTCCTACGGCTTCAGAACAACATCAAGAAACGGGTCAAGGAGGCTGGAAACAATGAACGCGCCGCCGATATCGTCGACGGCATGCTGGCGATCGCGCCGGAAATCCCCGACCTCTGGCGCGAAGCGTCGGAGCTGCGCGCCGAGATCGGCAAGCTGCGCTCGGCTCTGGAAGCCCTGGACCGCTATCTCCTGATGACCGACGATAGCGAGCGCAACGAGGCGCTGGCGCTGCGCCGCCATTTGGCGAACCGGATTAATTAGGAAGCAGCTGGATGCCTCTGAAAGTCGCGTTCCAAATGGATCCGTTGGAATCCATCAATATCGACACGGATTCGAGCTTCATGATGGCGCTCGAAGCCGAGCGGCGCGGGCATCAGCTTTTCCATTATCTGCCCCGCCACCTATCGCTCGACGGCAACAGGCTCAGCGCCACGATCAAGCCGTTTTCGGTCCGGCGCGAGCGAGGCAATCATTTCACCGCCGGGGCGGCCGAGCGCGTCGACCTCTCCGAATTCGACCTGGTCCTGATGCGCCAGGATCCGCCCTTCGACATGGCCTATATCACGGCGACGCATCTTCTGGAGCACATCCAGCCGAAGACGCTGGTGCTGAACGATCCGGCATCGGTGAGGAACGCGCCCGAAAAGCTGTTCGTCACGCATTTTCCGAAATTGATGCCGCCCACGCTCATCACCAGCGACAAGGAGGCGATCCTCGCCTTCCGCGCCGAGCACAAGGACATCATCGTGAAGCCGCTTTTCGGCAATGGCGGCGCCGGCGTTTTCCATCTGAAGCCCGATGACGAGAATCTGGCCGCGCTGCTTGAGACTTTCACGCTGCTCTACCGCGAGCCCGTGATCGTGCAGCGTTACCTGCCGGAGATCCGGCAGGGCGACAAGCGCGTCATCCTGATCGACGGCAAGGCCGCAGGGGGGGTCTCGCGCGTGCCGCAGGCCGGCGAAGCGCGCGCCAACTTCCATGCCGGCGGATCGGCCCGCAAGACCACGCTTACCAAGCGCGAGCAGGAAATCTGCGAGGCGATCGGCCCGACCTTGCGCGAGCAGGGGCTCGTCTTCGTCGGAATCGACGTGATCGGCGATTGGCTGACGGAGATCAACGTCACCTCGCCCACCGGCATCCAGGAGATCAATCGGCTGGACAACGTCCAGCTCGAACGGACGCTCTGGGATGCGATCGAGGCGAGGCTGGGCTGATCCCGGCTCAGCCGGGATCGTCGCGGCCACGACGATCCGAGCACACACGCCTCATCCAAAATTCTTCCGGATGGCAAACGTCGGCTCCTTGAGCGTGAGCGCCACGCGGTTCGGCTCGATCGTCACAGCATAGGAAGAGGACGACAGAAGCCGTACATGGGCCAGGATATTTGCAGCTCGGCCGATATTGGGAGATTTGGTCCGGCTGGTGGTATCAGCGGTCATTCACCATATCGACATTGGCAGGAGGACGGCGGGCCGAGGTCGTTCGAGCTGCCAACCAGGTCGTCCCGATCGTGCGCACAAAATCACGAGCGTGATCGTTCAGAGCGAAAGCGGATTCGATCTCGGATCGCAAGCGCGCTATCGCCTCCCCGTCTACCGATCGGCATCGGTGCTGCGCCGGTGGTTCCCCGACATAGGTGAGCCCGAAGATCGAGTCGCGATCGGCGGGAGCGAGCCTCTTCGGGACTCAGCGCTACGGGATAATCCCCAACTCCCGATAGCGCCGGACATATTTCCGGATCATCTCGTGCGTATCGATGCAGGCATGGAAGCCGGCCTGTCGGATTTTGATCGTGCTGGCGAGGCCGAAGGCCATCTCGGCGCCCGGCGGCGCTTCGGCCGTCCAGCCGCCCGCCACTTGCAGAGTCGCGCCGAATAACGAGTCGAAATCCGCCGGCGCGCGCAGCCCGTATTTCTTCACCATGCTGGCCCAGAGCGGCTCCATCGCCTTTAGCTCGGCGATGATGTCGTAGGAGCGCGGCTCACCCAGAGGCAGTCCGATTGCCTCGGCCATCACGGCAATCCCGTCATGAAGCGCGAAGATGTCGCCGTTGCAGACATTGAAGATCTCGTTCCGCGCGTTCGGCGACGACCCCGCCCACAGGATCGCTTCGGCGATGAGATCGGCGTCGGAGGAATCGGTGAGGAAGGAGCGGCCCGCCGCCATCGGCAGGTCGAGCCCGGCCTCCTTGCGCAGCGCCGCGAACACCGCCAGCACCAGGAAGGAATTCATGTTGGCGCCGATCGCGTCTCCCGCGATCATCGCGGGCCTGAGAACAGTCCAGCTCCAGCCCTGCCCCTTCTGCTTGTCGGCGACGTAATCTTCCTGGTCGTAATAGAAATTGTCGACCGGGTGACGCGGCAGGATCTCCTTGAGAGGAATCGGCAGATGCGCGCCGGCATGGTTGCCATAGGCCTTTAGCCCGTGGACGATCGCGATGTGCTGAAAATCGCGCGCCGCGGCGATCAGCGGGTCGAACAGATTGGCCAGCATGGCGCGGTTCTTGCCGATCTGCTCCGCGCTTCTCCAGCCGCCCACGATGTCGTCCGCTTGCTCGTTGAGCGCGGCGTAGCCGACATGGGTGACGTCGGACATCGCGCCAAAGACCCGCGCGCATTCCGCCCGATCGAGCAGGTCGACCGAGATGTGCCGCGCCTTGCCCAGCGGCACGAAGGGCCTGCGCCGCGAGACGGCGACGACGTCCCAATCCGGCCGGCCGCTGAACAGCTTCACCAGCGCGCAGCCGACGAGGCCGGACGCGCCGGCGATCAGGATCTTCTTGCCGCCAGATGCCATGCGCTACTTCCCGTCGACCGTGATCGCCAGCACGGCATCGCCGCGATGGGGCGAGGTCTGGCTCGCATTTCCCGAATTCACGAACAGCGTGCCGCCCGATACGATCTGCGCCGACCCGTCGATATTGCCGCCGAACGCCTTGATGCCGTTCACCGCATCATAGGTCTTGGCGGTGTCGAGGTCCCAGACGATCTTGCCGTCTCCTGCCGCATAGGCGCGCAGATGCGCATCGGTGGAGCCGGAGATGACCGCGCCCGGAATGGCGGTGACGGCGGCCGTCTGCCGGTGCTCGCATGCTTTCTCTCCCCAGGCGCAGACGGGCGTCGGGGCCGGTATGTGCCAGACCTTCTCGCCCGCCGCCGCATCGATCGCCGTGAGGCCGCCCGGCGGATCGGTGGGCTCGATGCCCTGGCCCGGCGTGCCGGCGTAAACCCGTGTCCCGTCGGAAGCCAGACCCCAGATCGGCTCATTCGAGCTGCCTTTGCCGACCTTGGCGTGCCACAGGATCGCGCCTTTGTTGTCCGGGTCGAAAGCCCAGACCTCCGCGGCCTTCGATCCGGCGACCAGGATCTGCTTGCCGCTTTCCAGCGTGACCAGCATGGGCGGGCTCGAAAAGTCGAAGTCCGGACCCATCGGGCTCGGGCAGTTGCCGACCGGCCCTTTCTTCGCATCGACCTGGCCTCCGCAGCGATAGAGCCAGGCATCGTTTTTGACGACCTGGCTCGCCCAGACGCGCTTGCCGGTCTCCATGTCGAAAGCCATGACCGCGTCGGTGGCGTCGGTCTGGCCGTTCGAATAGGCGTCACCGCTCGCCGCATAGATCAGCTTGCGCTTCGGATCGACCGTCGGAGCCGACCAGACGCCGCCGCCCGACGGGCCGTACATCTGCGTGCCGACGGAATTCTTGCGCGTGGGCTTCGGCTCCTCCTGGATCGTGTACGCCTTCCAGAGGATCTTGCCCGTCGCGGCGTCGAGCGCCACGACGGAGCCGCGGAATTTGCAGCATTCGTAGGTGGGATCGATCGCGTCGGTTTCGTCGCCCGACGTGACCGGCGCATAGACCCTGCCGGCATAATAGGTGACCGCGCCGACGATGCGGGCGCCCGGATAAGGATCGACATGCGTCTGCCACAGCAGCTTGCCGGTGACCGAGTCGAGCGCCCGCACATCGGCGTTCTGATCGCCGAAAAAGGCCGCTACCGTCGTGCCGCCGGCGCGGCCGACCGCGAGCGCGCTCCGCACCGAGCCCTCGGACTCATAGGACCAGTAGGTGCAGCCGGTCTTGGCATCGAGCGCGAAGACCCGACCCAGACGGCTCGCGACGAAGAGCCGGTTGCCCGCGACGATCGGCTCGCCCGATAGGCCCGGCAGCCCGAAGGCCCATTTGACCTTGAGCCGCGGCAGATCGGCGGCTGAGATGCCGGGCTTGGGCTGGAAGCGCGTGTTGGCGGCGTTGCCGCCCCATACGCTCCATTGATCGGCGGCGAGGGCGACCGGCCCGCCATCCTTGGCACACATATTCGCCTTCGGGTCGGGCTCTGCATCGATCGGGCGGCCGGTCAGGAACACGGCGAGGGCGCGGATTTGGTCGGCGGAGAGGCCAGCGGCTTGCTGGCGCATCACGCCGCGCGACAATGCGTAGACGACTTCGCTCGGCAGCCGCCCGGCAAGATACTCCCTTCCCGGCGCGCGGCCCTTGGGATCGTCGTGGCAGACGGAGCAGCGCTCGTTGAAGAGCTGAGCCGCGCCTTGCGCTTTCTCCTGCGCGAGGGCTTGCGTCGACATGAGAAGGGCAAAGACCGCGAGCAGCGATCCCAAGGATTTCTGGAACAAGGCGTGAGATCCCCTGCGTCGCCGCTGACCAGGGCGGCTTTCCGATTTCGTGCGGGGTACGGAAAGGGCCGATCCGGCCCGATGTCAAGCCGCGCGCGAGCCGTGGACGGACAAGGCCAGAGCGACGCCCGCATGCAATTCGCGGATCATCGTGTCGACGAAGCCCGGGATCGGGTCGCCGGCTGCCAGATGCGGCGAAGTGAGCGCGATCGGCGCGTCGAAGATCAGGAAGCGCGCGCGCGTCTGGGTCTCTAGATCGGCGGCGACGTCGGAGCCGGTCGCCGACCGAACATAATCCTGGAAAGCGGCTTCGAGCTCCTGCTCCTCGCGTTCGAGCGCGCCGCGCAGCGCTTCGGGCGGGTTGCCGCCGATCAGCGCGCCCGGATCATTGAGCAGCAGGAAGCGCGCCCGAATCGCGTCCCTCCGGGCCCAATCTGGAATCGCGAGAGCGGCCGCGAGCGCCCCGCCCTGCTCCAGCGCCGCCCGAAGCCGTCGGCTGAACTGGCCGTGAATCGAGATCCAGGCCGAGGCCATGATCTCGGCGCGCGACTGGAAGCGATGATAGATCGACCCGGTCGGACCGCCGACCTTGCGCGCGATCGCCTGCAATGTCGCGGCCGCGCCGCCACCTTCCGCAACCAGCTCAATCGCGGCGTCGACGAATGCCTGAGAGGTGAACAGCGCCTGGCGTGCCATTGATTCTAGAATAAAGAATCTATGGGTAAGGTCAATAACTGCATGAAGAATCACTACGAAGGCACGAAGATCACGAAGCAGAACTTTTGATCGCTTTGCGATCCGCAAAACCTCCTTCTCCGTGTCCTCCGTGCCTTGGCGGCGAATTTCTGTGGCGACGGCATTTCGCGAATCCGCGCAACCCCTTATAGGAAGGGGCGAATCGGGGTTGAGGGCGTGCGAATGGGTTCGAAGAAATGGGCGGTCGGCGCGTTGGCGCTGGCGCTGGCGGCGCAGTGCGGGGCGGCTCTCGCCGAGGACCAAGTCCTCAACGTCTATAATTGGAACGACTATATCGGCCCCAGCGTGATCCCCGGGTTCGAGAAGGAAACCGGGATCAAGGTCAATTACGACCTCTATGACGCCAATGAGACGGTCGAGGCCAAGCTCGCGGCCGGCCATTCCGGCTATGACATCGTGGTGCCGACTTTCGTGCCTTTCGTCGCCCGCGGCATTCAGGCCGGGCTTTACGCCGAGATCGACCATTCGAAGCTGAAAAATTGGGGCAATATCGACCCGGCGATCCTGGCCGAGATGGCCAAGTACGACCCCGACAACAAGCATGCCGTTCCCTGGGTCGTCGGGACGGTTGGGCTCGGGATCAATCTCAAGAAGGTTCGAGCACTGCTTCCCGACGCGCCGATCGACAGTCTCGACCTGCTGATGAAGCCGGAGAACGCGTCGAAGCTCGCGGCTTGCGGCATCACGATGCTCGATTCGCCGACAGACGTGATACCGGTCGTGCTGCGCTGGCTCGGCCGCGATCCCGACAGCGAGAAGCCCGAGGATCTGGACGCCGCGACCGAGGCGCTACTGAAGATCAGACCCTATATCCGCAAGTTCGACAGCTCGGGCTACATCAACGATCTCGCCAACGGCGACGCCTGCCTGTCCTTGGGATATTCGACCGATATCGTGATCGCCGGCGTTCGTGCGCGCGACGCCAGGAACGGGGTCGAAATCGTCTACCGGATCCCGAAGGAGGGAACGCTCCAGTATATCGACTCGATGGCGATCCCCGCCGACGCGCCGCATCCTGATCTGGCGCTCGCCTGGATCGATTACAATCTGCGGCCGCAGGTCATGGCCGATACGGCCAATGCCGTGAATGGCCGGACGGGCGACAAGGCAGCCCTCGAATTCGTACGCGCCGACCTCAAATCGAACCCCCAGATCTATCCGACGCCGGACGTCGCGAAGACTCTGTTCTCGGGGCCGGTCTCCGCGCGCGGCTTCGACCGGCTGCGCAGCCGCGCCTGGACCAAGATCCGCACCGGCGAATGAGAGACACCGCACCCCTGATCCGGCTGGAGCGGCTCAGCAAACGCTTCGGCCAGACCGCGGCCGTCGACGATGTCAGCCTCGATATCCGGCCGGGCGAACTCTTTTCGCTGCTGGGCGCCTCGGGTTCCGGCAAGACGACGTTGCTGCGCCTGTTGGGCGGCTTCGAGAGTCCGAGCGAGGGTCGGGTCGTGATCGATGGCGTCGACGTGACCGATATGCCCGCCTATGAGCGCCCGACCAACATGGTGTTCCAGTCCTATGCGCTCTTCCCGCATATGAGCGTCGAGGCGAATGTCGGATTCGGGCTGAGGCAGGCAGGTGTCGAGCGAGTCGCGATTAAAAAGCGCGTCGCCGAGACGCTCGAGATGGTCCAGCTCCGCGAATTGGCCGCCCGCAAGCCCGCGCAGCTGTCGGGCGGGCAGCGTCAGCGCGTGGCGCTGGCCCGGGCGCTCGTGCTGCGGCCCAAGGTGCTGCTCCTGGACGAGCCGCTGTCGGCGCTCGACAAGAAGCTCCGCGAGCACACCCAGTTCGAGCTCATGCGGCTACAGCGGCAGCTCGGCATCACTTTCGTGATGGTGACCCACGACCAGGAGGAGGCGATGGCGATGTCGACGCGGATCGCGATCATGGATAAGGGACGCGTCGTCGAGGTCGGGACTCCGCGCCAGGTCTATGAGCGGCCGCAATGCCGCTTCGTCGCCGACTTCATCGGCGGCGCGAACATTCTGGAGGCGATCCCATCCGTTGCGGGACGGGCCCGGGTGCCTGCGCTCGGGATCGAGATCGCCATTGCGGATCCGCTTCCGGCCGCCGGCTGGATCGCGCTGCGTCCCGAGCGGGTCGCCTTATCGCGCGCTCCGTCCAGCGCGGCGGCGAACTGTACGGTCGAAGCGGTGGCCTTCCATGGCGACTTCTCGCTTTACCGCGTCCGACTTGAATCCGGGACTGAATTCCGGGTCGCGGCCGCGACCCGGGCAGGCGACCCCGAGCCGGGCGATCGCGTCTTCCTGTCCTGGCCGGAAGACGCGCCGATCGTGCTCACGCGATAGAAGCCAGCAAGCGAGAGGAAGCGCGCATGTCCGAATCTGACCTGCTGAAAGAGATCAAGGAGCTCAGGGCCGAGGTCCAACGCCTGCGCGACATCGAGGCGGTGCGCCGCACGAAATACAAATATTGGCGCTGCTTCGACACCGCCGACCTCGAAGGGATGAAGGAGGTGCTTCATCCGGAGGTCACGCTCTCCGTGGTCGCGGGCGTCTATTCGATGGTGTTGAAGGGCCGCGACGCGTATCTGCAGATGGTCAAGGAGGGCGCCCACGCGGAGATGATCTCGCATCATCACGGCCACAATGGCGAGATCGACATACTGAGCGACACCGAGGCGCTGGCCACCTGGTATCTCTATGACGACCTCTATGAGTTCCGCCGCAACATTCGTCTCTACGGCACCGCCTTCTATCGCGACAAATATCTGAAGGCCGATGGCCGGTGGCAGCTCTGGTACAGCCAGTTCCACCGCATCTCCGAATTTTGCGATCCGCTGACCGAGCGGCCGAACATCACCTATCACTATCTCGCCGATCACGGCTTCAAGCATCCGGGCGATGCACCGCTCGCGCCGTATCCGAAGGATCCGGCCTACCGGCATCCGGCCGGCGTGCTCCCGCCCTTTCTCGACGCGAAGTGACATCGCCGTTCCGCCTTACCCCCGCCAAGCGCCGGGTCGCGGCGCTTGCGCTCCCTTGGGGATGGCTCGCGCTGTTCGTGGCGGTGCCGTTCCTGATCGTGCTGGTGATCAGCTTCTCGATCGCCGGTTATGGTTCGCCACCGATCGAAGCGCCGCTTCGTTGGCAAGGCGGCCATCCGGCCTTCAATCTCAGTCTCGACAGCTTCGATCTGCTGGCCAGCGATCGGCTCTATCTGCTCGCGTTCGTGAATTCCATCCTGATGGCCGGCGCGACGACGGCGCTCTGCCTCTTGATCGGCTATCCCATCGCCTATGTCATGGCGCGCGCGCCGAAGCGGATCCAGCCGATCCTGGTCATGCTGGTCATCCTGCCCTTTTGGACCTCGTTTCTCATCCGGGTCTATGCCTGGATGGGGATCCTCAAGGACAACGGGCTCCTGAACGGCTTCCTCATGCATCTGGGGCTGATCGATCATCCGATCGTGATCCTCAATACCCAGGCGGCGGTGCTGATCGGGATGGTCTACGCCTATTTGCCGTTCCTGGTGCTGCCGCTCTACGCGACGCTCGAGAAGCTCGACTGGACGTTGCTCGAAGCCGCGGCCGATCTGGGCGCGCATCCCTGGTCCGCCTTCTTCCGGGTGACGCTGCCGCTGTCGGCTGCGGGCACGGTGGCCGGCGCGCTGCTGGTTTTCGTGCCGGCCTGCGGCGAGTTCGTGATCCCCGAGCTGTTGGGCTCGGCCAAGCTGCCGATGATCGGGACCGTACTGTGGACGGAGTTCTTCGCGAACCGCGACTGGCCGGCGGCTTCGGCGATCGCGGTCGCGCTGCTGCTGGTCCTTGCCGCGCCGATCCTGCTCATCCAGCGTCGTCAGGCCGGCGCAGGGCGCACGCCGTGAAGAGCCGCGCCGCACAGATCGCGGGCGTGACCGTTTTGGCGTTGGGCTACGCCTTCCTGTTTGCGCCGATCCTTTCGGTGATCGTCTATTCCTTCAACGAATCGCGGCTGGTCACCGTATGGTCGGGCTTCTCGACCAAATGGTACGCGGCGCTCGCCCAGGACGCCAAAGTCCTGGAAGCCGTGCGCCTGTCTCTGTCGATTGCCGCGACCGCCGCCACCGGGGCGGTCGTGATCGGGACGTTCGCCGCCTATGCGCTCACCCGTTTCGGGCGATTCCGGGCTCGTTCGCTGCTGTCGGGTCTCGTCGCCGCGCCGCTGGTGCTGCCGGAAGTCACGACCGGCCTGTCCATGCTGCTGCTTTTCGTTGCGCTCGAGCGACTGATCGGCTGGCCGCAGGGCCGCGGCGCGGTGACGATCGCCATCGCCCATATCACCTTCGCGGTCGCCTACGCGACCGTCGCGATCCAGGCGCGGCTGGCCGGCCTCGACCCATCGCTGGAGGAGGCTGCCTCCGACCTGGGCGCCCGCCCGATGCGGGCTTTTTTTGCGGTCGTGCTGCCGCTGATCGCGCCAGCCTTGGCGGCGGCCTGGCTCCTCAGCTTTTCGCTGAGCCTCGACGATTTCGTGATCACGGCTTTCGTCACGGGTCCGGGCGCTACGACGCTGCCCCTGCTCGTCTTCTCCAGCGTAAAGCTCGGGGTCAGCCCCGAGATCAACGCGCTCGGCACGGTGATTGTGGGGGTGGCAGCGATCGTCACGCTCTCCGCCACCCTTTTGCAGCGCCGCTCTGCCGCAGCCTGAATCGGCGCGTTTTTCACGTTGTGAAGGGTTTTCGCAGGAAAATATTCATTAATGTGGTAATGAGACAGTCTGTTGCATTGTCAAAAGAGGGAGGGCACCGCATGGGCGGGCCCTTTTTGTGTTTAGAGTTCGCGGAAACAGCTGATGCCGGATGATTTGAGGAACGAAAAGCCGATAGCGCTGGATCGCGACCTGCCCGACCGCACGGCGGCGCCGGTCGCGGTGCCGCATGCGACCGCGGCCCGTCGGCGCCGTGCTTTCCGCCTCACCGGAATCATCCTGCTGGCGGTAATTGCAGTCTTCTACGGCTATCGGCTGTTCAGCCAGCACATGGTCACGGCGATGATGGCGCAGCCACGGCCGCCCACGCCGATCACCGCCGCCGTCGCGGAAAGCCGTTCCGTACCGAGATACCTCTCCGGTATCGGCACGTTGCAGGCGGTCCGGCAGGTGACGGTGGCCCCCGAGGTCGGCGGCCGCATCACGCAAGTCTTCTTCGAGCCCGGCGCCACCGTGAACGCCGGCGATCCGCTCATACAGATCAATGACGCGCCCGAACGCGGAGACCTTGCCAATTACCAGGCGCAGGCGCGGCTCGCCGCGGCCAACCTGGCCCGCGACAAGGCCTTGAGCGCGCAGAACTTCCAAAGCCGGCAGGTGGTCGACCAGCAGCAATCGTTGCTGGACCAGGCCCAGGCCAATATCGCCAAGACCGAGGCGTTGATCGCGCAGAAGCTGATACGGGCGCCCTTCTCGGGCCAGCTCGGCATTCGGCAGGTGAATCTCGGCGGCTATCTCAATCCGGGCGGCCCGATCGTGACCCTGACCGATCTGTCCTCGCTCTGGATCAATTTCACGCTTCCCGAGCAGGTCGCGAGCCAGATCCATGTCGGCCAGCCCGCACGGCTCCATGCCGATGCCTATCCCGGCCGCGTCTTCGAAGCGAAGGTGACGGCAATCGAGCCGCAGATCAGCGCCCAGACCCGCACGATCATGGTCCAGGCGACGATGGACAACGCCGATCATGCGCTGATGCCCGGCATGTTCGCCGATGTCGACGTGGTGCTGCCCGAGGCGCCGAACGTCGTCACCGTGCCCGAGACAGCCGTCGACTACAGCCTCTATGGCGACTCGGTGTTCCTCGTCCAGGAGGCGGGCAAGGACGATCAGGGCAAGCCCATCCTCAAGGTGGCGCGAACCTTCGTGAAGATCGGCGAACGCTTCGACGGCAAGGTGGCCATCCTGTCGGGCCTCAAGCCCGGCGATCGGGTTGCCGCGTCCGGTCAGCTCAGGCTGAACAACGAGACCCCGGTCACGATCCTGCCGGGCGATCCGCTTTCGACTCCGCCCGCCACGACGGCCTATTGATGTTCTTCACCGATATTTTCATCAAGCGGCCGATCCTCGCCACGGTCGTCAGCCTGCTGATCTTCTTCGTCGGATTCCGCGCCCTGATGGATTTGCCGATCCGGCAATATCCCAAGGTCGAATCGGCGATGATCACGGTGCAGACGACCTATCCGGGCGCTGCGCCCGACTATATGCAGGGCTTCATCACTCAGCCGATCGAGCAGGCAATCTCGTCGACCGAGGGAATCGATTACGTCACCGCCTCCTCGACGCAGGGGCGGAGCAACATCACCGTCTATCTGCGGCTGAATTACGATGCCGACGCGGCGCTGACCGAGGTCTTGTCGAAGGTTCAGCAGGTCAAGAACCAGATCCCGCGAGAGGCCAATGACCCGGTCGTCCAAAAGCAAAGCAATCAGGGTCCAGCCGGCATCCTGTTCATCGCCTTCTCCAGCGACGTGATGAAGCCGCCGCAGATCGCGGACTATGTCTCGCGCACCGTCGTGCCCATTCTCGAGACCGTGCCCGGCGTGGGTTCGGTCGATGTGGCGGGCGGCGGAACCTTCGCGATGCGCCTCTGGCTCGACCCGGAGCGCATGGCCGCGCGCGGGATCACCGGCGAGGACGTTCAGAACGCGCTGCTCGCCAACAATGTCCAAGCGGCGCCCGGGCAAACGAAGGGCTATTTCACCATCGGCAACATCGAGGTGAACACCGGCCTCGAGGACGTCGATCAGTTCCGCGACATGGTGGTCAAGGCGCAGAACGATTCGATCGTTCGCATGAAGGATATCGCGACCGTCGATCTCGACCAGCAGAGCGTGACGCAGTCCGGCTGGATCGACGGGCGCCGGGCGGTGATGCTCCTGGTCAATTCGACCCCGACGGGCAATCCGCTCTCGATCGTCAAGGATCTGCGCGTGAAGATGGCGCAGATTTCACGCGACCTGCCGCCGGCGCTCCATATGGGGACGGTGTATGACGCCACCCTTTACATCCAGGCCTCGATCGACGAGGTAACGCGCACGCTGGCCGAGGCGGTCGCAATCGTCGTCGTCGTGGTGTTCGTGTCGCTGGGCACGCTCCGCTCGGTGGTCATCCCGATCGTCACCATCCCGCTGTCGATCGTCGGTTCGGCGGCGCTCATGCTGGCAGCCGGCTTCTCGATCAACATGCTGACCTTGCTCGCAATGGTGCTGGCGATCGGTCTCGTGGTCGACGACGCGATCGTCGTCGTCGAGAACGTCCATCGCCACATCCGCGAAGGACTCACCCCCGTTCAGGCGGCGCTCGTCGGGGCGCGCGAGATCGTGGGGCCGGTCGTCGCGATGACGATCACGCTCGCCGCGGTCTACGCGCCGATCGGCTTTTTGGGCGGCCTCACGGGCGTGCTCTTCCGCGAATTCGCCTTCACGCTCGCCGGTTCGGTGCTGATCTCGGGCATCGTGGCGCTGACCCTGTCGCCGATGATGGCGTCGCTGATGCTGACCCAGCAGGAAGGGCGGTTCGAGCATTGGGTCGAACATGCCTATGATCGTTTCACAAAGATCTATGGGCGTCTGCTCGAAGCGTCGCTCAACTATCGCTCGGCGACGCTGCTGTTCGCCGCCGTCGTGCTGGGCAGCATCTTCTTTCTCTACACGGATTCGCGCAGCGAGCTCGCGCCGCCCGAGGACCAGGGCTTCGTCTTCGGCATGGTCAAGGGCCCGCAATACGCCAATCTCGACTATACCGATGCCTACACGCATCAGATGGAGCTGTTGGCGCGGACGATTCCCGAGCTCGAGCGCCGCGTGAACTTCAACGGCTTCAGCGGCGGCGGCGGCGGGGCGGGCCCCAATAACGGGATGTTCGTCTTCCACTTCAAGCCGTGGGACGAGCGCACGCGCACCGCGAGCCAGGTTCAGCGGCAGCTTCAAGACATGGCGAACCAGGTGACCGGCATCCGGCTCAGCGTCCTGATGCCTTCTTCGCTTCCGGGATCGATCGGCGGCCCGCCGGCGCAGATGGTCATCACGTCGATCGACGGATACGAATCGATTTTCCGCGTGATGGAGCAGATCAAGGCCGAGGCGCGAAAAAGCGGGCTGTTCGCCTATGTCGACAGCGATCTCGATTTCAACACGCCGACGACCAAGCTCAAGATCGACCATGCCAAGGCGAACAATCTCGGCGTATCGATGTCGTCGATCGCCAATACCTTGGCGGCCTTGGTCGGTGAGAATTACGTCAACCGCTTCAACCTGAACGGCCGCTCCTACGAGGTGATCCCGCAGGTCCCGCGCAGCAGCCGGCTCAGCGCCGACCAGCTGACCAAGTTCTATGTCGCGACCGCGAGCGGCCAGCAGATCCCGCTTTCGACTCTGGTCTCGGTCGAGAATACGACGGAGCCCAATGCGCTGGTCGAGTACAATCAGCTCAATTCAGCCACCTTCCAGGCCGTTCCCTTGCCGGAAGTGACGATGGGTCAGGCGGTCGACTTCATGGAGAGCGCGGCCAAGCGGCTGCTGCCGGCCGAGTTCGGCCACGATTATCTGTCCGATGCGCGCCAGTATGTGACCGAAGGCAATTCGCTGGTGATGACCTTCGTCTTCGCGCTGCTGGTGATCTATCTGGTGCTCGCGGCGCAATTCGAGAGCGCCCGCGATCCGCTGGTGATCCTGGTCAGCGTGCCGATGTCGATCTGCGGGGCGTTGATCCCGCTCTTCTTCGGCGGCTTGTTCCAGATGGCGGGGCTTGAGGGCGCGACGGTCAACATCTACAGCCAAGTCGGACTCGTGACGCTGATTGGCCTGATCAGCAAGCACGGCATTCTGATGGTTGCCTTCGCCAACGATCTGCAGCGCAGCCATCGGGTCGACCGTCGCACCGCCATCCAGGAAGCCGCTTGCATCCGGCTCCGCCCCATCCTGATGACGACAGCCGCCATGGTGCTGGGCGTCGTGCCGCTGCTCGCCGCCACCGGCGCCGGCGCCGCCAGCCGCTTCTCGATCGGACTGGTGATCGCCAGCGGCATGACGGTCGGCACGCTTTTCACGCTGTTCGTGCTGCCGGCGGTCTACACCTTCCTCGCGGAGGACCACCGCGCGGGCGTCAACTCGCTCCGCAATCGCGAGATCGCCGCGCTCGGCACCAATGTGAAGGCGCTAGGGTGATCTCAGCGTTCCTTCGGCCACGATCACGGCCGAGCCGCCGACGCTGATTCGGACCACCGCGCCGTCCCGTTTCTCCGCCTCGGCTTCGATCAGGCTCGGCCGGCCGATCTCTGCGCCTTGCTCGATCGTCCAGGCGAAACGGCCGGAGGGTTCCGGCAGCATTTGGGCAAGGCTCGCAACGAGTGTCGCCGCAGCCGAGCCCGTGGCGGGGTCCTCGGCGATGCCGAAGGACGGTGCCCACAGGCGAACCTTAATCCGAACTTTGCCCAAGTTTTGAACGAGCTGGTTGATATGACTCGCATTTTATGTTGCGTCCTGTCTACGGGTCGGGGTTGAGGCAGAGGA
>Ga0070738_10000356_pt1 | contig 137816 bp, 120 predicted proteins | sample Coa_R2_2_FD_66446 | JGI IMG/M metagenome (GOLD analysis project Ga0070738, IMG submission 66446) | Surface soil microbial communities from Centralia Pennsylvania, which are recovering from an underground coalmine fire - Coalmine... | ecosystem: Environmental > Terrestrial > Soil >... | reverse complement strand
GAAGGTCCACAACCTGGTCGGAGTCAGTACCGGAGATAGTGATGGAGGCGCTATTACTCGGACCTGTTAGGCCCTTGGCGCGAGTCACAAAAGGCCGCAAGGAAATCACGCCGAGATTATTGGCGACTTTCGAGAGAAGAGCATTATCGAGCGGGACGGATGAGATCACCACCAGTCGCTGATTATTGACGGTTAGAACTCGCACCGCGCGCAAGCTGAGCCTTCCACGGTCGACGGTAAGCGATCCGAATTCATCACCGGGAGTCTTAGGGAGAGCGACCGGAGTATCTGCAGAGGAAGCCCGTTGCGTTACCTTCGCGCCGTTCTCCTCGACTGCGGTGTGCAGAACGTAAGGCTTATCCCCGTACCAGACGGTAAGTTCGTTATTCGGGAACATGTCTTCGTGCGCTTGCGATTGCGAAATCATCTGCCCCGAGATCGGCCGCCCCGACCGGATAGCGAGTGCAACTTCCGACGCGAGCCGGGCATTTACCGCTTCCAGGCTCTTGAGTTCCGCTTTCAGGTCAGAACTGGCAACATAGGTCGCGAACTGTCCGATGAAGAGATAAGTAATTACCGCGCCCATCATGAGCAGCAGGAGTACCGGAATAACGCCAATGAACGTGTAGGTGACAATCAGCCGGTTCCGCAAACGCCACATCAGTCTGCGTCGGAACCAGCGCACGAACAGAACGAACAAAAGAACTGCGGCCAGGAACGTCAGGAACGAGGCTAGTCCGCCAAACCAGGTCGCGTCCGTATGGCGCAGCTTTCCCTGGATACTGTCCACCATGTACAGCAGAAGGTCGACGCCAAGCAGGTACAGCGTGAAGCGGCCCAGCTTGCTCAGGGGCAGGAAACCATGTGCAACCAGAAAACGGCGAACCTGGGTTGGATGAACGGAAACCATGCGCTCTGAATACGATTATAAGTCGGCTGGCAGCCCGGAAAGGGGACTGCGAATTACTCTTTAATCTCTGAAATCGGACTCCATCTGTAAAGAGGTACGTAACCGAGCGCGTGCCCGTTCGCATAATATGCGAGTAGCTCTAGATTTCGGGGTAGAAGTCGAAAAACGACTCGGTACTGGTGCGGAACTGTTTCTCGATATCTTCCTTACTGCCCTCCAGCACGTGCATGGTGACGCGTGCCTCGTTGCCGTTCTTTAGCTTGATGACAGCATCCCCAATTTGAGCAATATCGTCGGCCGGCAATAGTCGCATCCCATAGACCAGTACAAGGTTAGCCATGAGGGGCATTGTAGCAAGGCCACTGGATTGAGAGCTGCTTGATTTAGAATCGTCCCGTGCTGAAATGTTTTTGTTTTCTGATCTCCATAACCCTGTTCGGGGCGTTGGGGAGCCTTGCCCAGGAATCGGCCCCCGGCGCGATGCAGCAGCCTTCAAACAGGACACAGGTGCGCATCAATTACCTAAACGTCTGCAGTCCTTCTTTGGCTGACCAGCACCTGATTTCCCTTACGCTCTCAGCGCTGCCTGTGCGGCCACAGTTTTCTCCGGACTTCGAGATCTCGCGCGGACGATCTTCGATGGAAGATGCTCCCGTCTCGCACTGGGTGCGATTGCGCCGGGACTTTCCAGGCAGCTCGCCTTACACCTCTTCCCAGTACGCCCTGACTACCGACGAGAAGGGGACAACGGAGACCCTGGTATTCCATTCGCGCGATACGCGAGATGTGGTGCAAGTAATGCTCGAAGACAGCATAACTGGGGCGAGCAGCCCGGCTTCGATCGTGAAGACCGACACGCCGGTGGACCGTATTCGCCTGGAACGGTTTGGAAAAGCTTCGGTTGTGCTGGCCCGCTGTCCAGCCGCCGATCAAGGAGCGTTGCAGCCTTTATTCGATCAAGCCTCACGCATCATGGAGGATTATCGCAACGTTTTCGGAGTGAAGAAGACGGTTCCGCGCGAGCTTGCCGCGCTTGGCGTCGGCGTGGCTAACCCGGCCAGCCAGCAATCCCGTTCGGCTGCAGCGAAGCACTGACGCGAAAGGCCCGTCCGAATCTTTTCATGGAAAGCGCAATCAAAGAGAACGACATGAGTGTGACTCATCCCAACCACGTACGTAAAACTGTGATCGTCGGCTCCGGATGTGCGGGGCTGACAGCAGCCGTCTATGCGGCCCGCGCGAATCTAAGACCTCTGATCTTGGCCGGACATGAGCCGGGAGGACAGCTCTCGCTCACCACCGCCGTCGAAAATTTTCCGGGATTTCCCGAAGGCATTCAGGGGCCGGAACTGATCCAGAGCATGCAGCGGCAGGCGGAACGCTTTGGCGCAGAATATCGCCAGGGCCTTGTTACCGCGGTGGACCTGACCAAATCACCGCTGGAACTGACTGTCGGCAAGGAAATGATTCATACCGAAACGCTGATCATTGCGAGCGGAGCGTCGGCGCGGTGGCTGAATCTCCCCAGCGAGCAGGCACTGATCGGACATGGTGTTTCTTCCTGCGCGACCTGCGACGGATTTTTCTTTCCTGGAAAGGAGATTGTTGTGATCGGTGGCGGCGATTCCGCCATGGAAGAAGCAATCTTCCTGACCCGGTTCGCGACGAAAGTTACAATCATCCATCGCCGCGATAGTTTTCGCGCGTCGAAGATCATGCTCGAACGCGCACAAAAGAATCCAAAGATCGAATTCCTGCTCGATACAGTTGTGGAAGAGGTCTATGACGTCGCTGCGCAGGAAGTGACCGGCCTGAAGCTGAAGAACCTGAAGACCGGGAAGCTCTGGGATTTTCCCACCAGTGCGATGTTCCTGGGCATCGGACATATTCCCAATACGCAAGTGTTCCAGGGACATCTCGACCTGGACGCCGATGGCTACATCAAGACGCACAATAACGTTTTTACGAATATGGCTGGCGTGTTTGCCTGCGGTGACGTGCAGGATCGCCGCTATCGCCAGGCGATCACGGCTGCTGGCAGCGGCTGCATGGCAGCGCTGGAAGTAGAGAAATTCCTGGAAGAACGGGGGGAGTGACTGGGCCTTTCTGTCATTCCCGGGGGAACTTCAGTTCCCTGGAAATCGCTACCCGGGCGGAGCTTCTTTTCCGGATTCTGTAAGCCGCGCCAAATCGCGCTCCGCAAAGAGATGCAACTCGTCACAAGATGGCAATGTACAAAGCGGGTGCGCCTTCTCCGTAGCGTTCAAAATCCACGGTGTACGCTCGCTGTGGTGCGCCCGGTTCATCGAAGTAGCAATACACGCTGCGCCAGGCAGACATGATTGCTTCGGGACTCCGCGATTCGGCAGGGAAGACCAGATACTTTGCCGCAGGAACGTGCTTGGCGACCACGCCTGCCGGGGCTGCTGTTCCAGGGTCCACGGATTTGCCGAGAATTACATCGTAGGCGCCGTTGTGATCGCTTTCATAATGTGTGTAGAGCGAGAAGATAGTTTCGTCGGTCGCGTTGGGAATGCCTTGGGCGCCCCCGCTCATGAATTCGGCCCACAAGAGGCCGATCCTGTCTTCGCCGCGGAATTGCGAGTCGTTATCGGTACGCACCGTGAGTCCGATGACATCGAAGGCAGGCAACTCGACCACGTGTGGATGTGCTTCCATTTGCGACTGCGGAAAAGCCGACATAAATCCTCCAGCAGATTTGATCCTGGGGCCGGGCTAGGTCTCTTTCGAGACCGTTTGCAAACGAAGCCGCTCGCCAATCCACTGCGTCGCGCACTGAACGGATTTGTGATCGACCTTGCCTGAGATCTGCTGAACCAGATCGGCAATGCTCACTTTGTTCAGAGAATCCCTCCAGGCTTGTTCGGCACGCAACATTGTTTGATTGATCGCGCAGGGAATCCGATACGAAGAAGATTTCCCGGAACACGGCCCGCGCTGCCGAATCTCCGTGCAGCGGAAGGCAGGCTCTGTGCCTTCGATCGCCTCGACCACCTTGAGCACGGTGATCTCCTGCGACGCGTGCGCCAGCCGATATCCGCCCTTCGGGCCGGGAACCGCATCGAGAATTCCACTCGCTGCCAGCGCTTGCAAATGTTTCAGCAGATAGCTCTCCGAGACTCCATGAAATTCAGCCAGGGCACGTGCCGGAAGAACGGCGTCCGAGGGGACCATCGCCAGCAGCAGCGTGCAATGCAGTCCGGATTCGATGCCCTCGCCGAGTTTCATAATCATGGATATATCATATCCATGATTACACTTCCAGCTTTCTATCGACCTGCAGGGCACCGCGAATTATCGTGCCCGTCACGCCAAAAGGCTTAGCCGAAATCTGGCGCTCTCAGAGCATTACTTCTTCAGCAGAGAGCCAAGAGGGCATTCGTTGCACTTGGGATTCGATTTCAGGCAATAGTTCTTGCCGACTCCGACCAGGAGGCCGTGCATTTCATTGAACACTTGCGCCTGCGCGCAGCGGCTGGCCGTGCTCATGGGTGAGGGCTGATGGCAAGAGCCCAGGGGCAAAAGTTCGGGATCGATAATGTCGGGATGCGACAGTGCGAAGTCGGCAAGGCCTGTCTCGACCAATTCTCGTAATTCCTCGTACTTAGCAGAGGGCTTCACGAGTCCATGGCGCTCGAAGATCCGCCTGGTATAGGAATCGACCACAAATACAGGGTGCTGTCCGGCGTAGAGCAGGATTGAGTCTGCTGTTTCCGGTCCGATGCCATTAAGAGCCAATAACTCCTCACGGAGTTCCGCAGTCGGCTGCGCAAACATCTTTTGCAGCGATCCTTGGTAGCGCTCGTCGAGAAAAGCAACAAACTGCTTCAGGCGGGTGGCCTTTTGGCGGAAGTACCCTGCCGACCTGACCAGTTTTTCAAGCCGAGTGAGCGGAATCTTTCGGATTCCCTCAACGCTCAAAACTCCCGCCGACCGCATTTGTTGCAGAGCCTTCTCAACGTTGGTCCATGCTGTGTTTTGTGTGAGATAGGCGCCGACGATGACCTCGAACGGCGTTTCAGCAGGCCACCAGTGCTGGCGTCCCCACCGACCGTAAAGGATGCGCAGGATTTCGCGAATTAGCTGCTGTTGCGCTGCTCTCTTCTTCACGACTACGAATCCAAACCGATTACCAAAGTGACGTCTCCTATTGCCCTATTGGTTACCGAAGGAACGCCTTTGCTAATTGACAATTTGTGTCACCAACCCTACGCTTCGTTTGTCGATATAAGCCATTAATTACGAAGAACTTGCGGGCATTGTACCGGAGTAACAGCCACCCGCAGAATCGCTTGCATCGCGCTCAGAAAATTATGGCAGCCATTGGAATGTCGCAGCGGTTGGGAGACCTTCTTGTAAAGGAGAAGGTTATCACCAAGGAGCAGCTCGACGAGGCGTTGAAGGTGCAACGCCAGACGGGCGGCCGCCTCGGGGCCATCCTCGTCAAATTGAATTTTCTTACTGACGAGGACGTAACAAATTTCCTGTCGCGCCAATATGGCGTACCCGCCATCAACCTGAACTATTTCGAGATTGATGCTGCGGTGGTGAAGCTCATTCCGCAGGAAACCGCCAAGCGCTACCAGATTCTGCCACTCAGCCGTGTAGGCGCTTCGCTCACCATCGCCATGGTCGATCCGACCAACGTGTTCGCGATGGACGATATCAAGTTCATGACTGGCTTCAATATCGAGCCAGTCGTCGCTTCCGAAACCGCGATCATGGAAGCGATTGAGAAGGCATATTCGCAGCCGGCTGCCCCGGAAGAAGATCTGGATTCGATCGTCGCTTCCATCAGCGATGGCGACGCCGATGTCGAGCTGCAGAACGAACAAGAAGAGATGGGCCTCTCCGACCTGGAGAAGGCTGCCGAAGAAGCTCCGATCGTGAAGCTCGTAAACCTCATCCTGACCGACGCGGTCAAGAGAGGCGCCAGCGACATTCACATTGAACCGTACGAAAAAGAGTTTCGTGTCCGCTTCCGAATTGATGGTGTTTTGCAGGGGATCATGAATCCTCCGATGAAGCTGAAGGATGCGATTACTTCCCGTATCAAAATCATGTCGAAGCTGGACATCAGCGAGAAGCGTCTGCCACAAGACGGACGCATCATGATGAAGATGAATCTGGGCGGGAAGAAGAAGCAACTCGATTATCGCGTCAGCACGCTGCCGACGCTGTTCGGTGAAAAGATCGTGCTGCGACTTCTCGATAAAGAAAATCTCCGGCTCGACATGACGAAGTTGGGTTTCGAGCCCGAGTCGCTGGTCAAATTTGAGAAAGCCATTCTGAAGCCTTACGGCATGGTGCTAGTCACCGGACCGACGGGATCCGGCAAGACCAACACTCTGTATTCGTCGATCTCTCAGTTGAATAAGCCGGACACGAACATCATGACCGCGGAGGATCCAGTCGAATTCCAATTGGCTGGCGTCAACCAGGTGCAGATGAAGGAATCGATCGGCCTGAATTTTGCCGCGGCACTCCGGTCGTTTCTGCGACAGGACCCCAACATCATCCTCGTCGGTGAGATTCGTGACTTTGAAACCGCAGAAATCGCGATCAAGGCTGCGTTGACGGGACACCTGGTGTTGTCCACGCTGCATACGAACGGCGCGCCCGAAACCATCAGTCGTTTGATGAACATGGGTATCGAACCATTTCTGGTCGCGACAGCCGTTCACCTGATCTGCGCTCAGCGACTCGTGCGTCGCGTCTGCGCCAATTGCGCTCAGGAAGTCGATATGCCCTACCAGGCGCTGCTGGATGCCGGCTTCGAACCGGAAGAGGCAAAGACGGCAAAGCCGAAGAAGGGCAAAGGATGTACAACCTGTAACAACACCGGCTACAAAGGACGCGCCGGTTTGTACGAAGTGATGGAAATCGACGACGAGATTCGGGAACTCATTCTCGTCGGCGCCTCGGCATTGGAGTTGAAGAAGAAAGCGATCGAGCGCGGCATGCTGACACTCCGTCGCAGCGGCCTGATCAAAGTAATGGCCGGCATTACGACGCTGGAAGAAGTAGCAAGAGAGACAGTGCACTAATTGACGGGATTCGAGACTGGCACGCGGCCCAACGGTCGCGGGAAGGCAAGGGGTTCAAGGCATGGCAGCAACTCTCAGCGAACTGCTGAAGCGAATGGTTGAACTAGGCGGCAGCGATCTTCACATCACCACGAATTCGCCTCCACAGGTGCGAATTCATGGTCATTTGCAGCCCTTGGATCTGCCGCAACTCACGGCGGCTGACACCAAAGCTCTGGCGTACAGCGTGATGACCGATGCGCAAAAGCATCGGTTTGAAGAGGATCTGGAACTCGACTTCTCATTCGGCCTCAAAGGGCTCGCACGTTTTCGCGCAAACTGCTTTAACCAGCGAGGAGCGTGCGGCGCGGTGTTCCGCGTCATTCCATACGAGATCAAATCATTTCAGCAACTGCAGCTTCCACCCGTGGTTTCGAAGCTATGTGAAAAACCGCGCGGGCTGATTCTTGTCACCGGTCCGACCGGATCAGGCAAATCGACCACGCTGGCTGCCATGCTGGACAAGATCAACAGCGAACGGCACGAACACATTCTGACGATCGAAGATCCTATCGAGTTCGTGCACCAGCACAAAGCCTGCCTGGTAAATCAGCGCGAAGTTCACGCTGATACGAAGAGCTTCACCAACGCATTGCGCGCTGCTCTGCGTGAAGATCCGGATGTGGTGCTGATCGGCGAAATGCGTGATCTGGAGACGATTGAGTCCGCGTTGCGCATTGCAGAAACGGGACACTTGACTTTCGGCACCCTGCACACGAATTCAGCGGCATCGACTATCAACCGCATCATCGACGTGTTTCCTTCGCACCAGCAACCGCAGATTCGCGCGCAGCTCTCGATGGTGCTCGAGGGAATTCTCTGCCAGTCGTTGCTACCGCGGGTTGGCGGCCAGGGCCGCGTCATGGCGATGGAGATCCTGATTCCGAATCCCGCCGTGCGTAACCTGATTCGCGAAGACAAGATTCATCAGATTTATTCGGCCATGCAGTCCGGGCAGGACAAGTTCGGCATGCAAACTTTCAATCAGTCATTGGCGACTCTGTACTTTCAGAAACAGATCACCCTGGAAACAGCAATTCAGCGGTCGTCGCTGCCGGATGAACTGCAGGAAATGATTAATCGGGGTGCGGGCTTGACCAAAGGGAATGGCGTTCCTGCAACGGCCAAGCGGTGAGCAAATTTCGCATGACGAGGTAGCTATATGCCAGTTTTTACATTTTCCGGGAAAAATGCTAGCGGCGCCAAGGTTGCCGGCGAGCGTGTAGCCGAAAACAAGCAGGTGCTGAAAGCCGCACTCGCGCGCGAGCGCATTTCTACCGTCACCATCAAGGAAAAGGGCAAGGAATTCGCATTTCCGACGCTGGGTTCGTCCAAAGTGCCGGTGAAAGATGTTGCGATCTTCTTTCGCCAGTTCTCAGTGATGATTGATGCCGGCTTGCCGCTCGTGCAATGCCTGGAGATTCTGGCTGCGAACCAGGAGAATCCGGCCTTCCAGAAGACGTTGACGGGAGTTCGTACCACGGTCGAAGGTGGTGCGACACTCTCTGCCGCGATGAAGCAATATCCGAAGGTATTCGATGATCTGACGGTGAACATGATCGATGCCGGTGAAACCGGCGGTATTCTCGACCTGATCCTGCAGAGACTGGCCCAGTACGTGGAAAAAGCAGTCAAATTGAAAGCGGCGGTCAAGTCGGCACTGATCTACCCGGTTGCAGTGATCAGTATGGCCGTTATCATCGTGGGCTGCCTGCTCAAGTTCGTGGTGCCGATCTTCTCGAACCTGTTTGCCAGCTTGCAAGTCAGCCTTCCGTTGCCAACGAGAATCGTGATCGGTCTCAGCGATGCCGTCGGTAAGTTCTGGTGGGTTGCTTTTGTTCTTGCAATTGGCTCGGTCATCTCAGTCAAACAGATCAAGAAACATCCACAGGGACGAGTGGTGTGGGATGCGATGCTATTGAAGTTGCCGGTCTTCGGCATGGTGCTACGAAAGATTGCTGTGGCGCGATTCAGTCGCACATTGGGTACGCTGCTAACCTCGGGCGTGTCGATTCTTGAAGCGTTGACCATTACAGCGAAGACGTCAGGGAACGCCGTGCTGGAACAAGCCTTGATGAAAGTGCGGAAAGCCATCGAAGAAGGACGCACCATCATTGACCCGCTCAAGGAATGCGGCGTGTTTCCGAATATGGTTTGTCAGATGATCGGTGTTGGCGAAGCTACTGGTGCTATGGATGCCATGCTTCAAAAGATCGCTGACTTCTACGAGGACGAAGTGGATGCAGCCACGAAGGACATGTTGGCGTTACTCGAGCCGATCCTGATTGCCTTCCTGGGTGTAGCCGTTGGCGGCATCGTGATTTCGCTCTACATGCCGCTGTTCTCGATGATTTCGAAACTCTCGGGCTAGCCAAGTTTTGATGATACCCAGGGCAGGAAATGCAGCAGTTCGAAGACAATCCGGGAGTGGCGATGGATCGCGGTGCGTCTATCGCCCCCCAACCAGCATACGAACATAGCTGGCTCATCTGGCTGGCTAAGGTCAGAATCCTCATTCTGACCTTCCTGCTCGGCATTGAACTTGCGGTCATCAATTTCACTTCGACTTCAATCAACCGCCGCCAGTTCGTGGCAGCCATCGCATTTTGCTACGCCATTTCTGCCTTTCTGGTTTATGTCGCCTCGCAGTTGCGCGATAGTGTTTCTCACCGCTGGGTACAAATTGCTACCGATCTTGGTATGGCCACACTGCTGGTCTATGCCACCGGGGCGTTTGATAGCCCGTTTTATTTCTTGTATCCGCTCATCATTATCAATGCAAGCATCCTTCTTAGCCGGCGATGGGCGTTGCTGGTGGCTGTCTCAGCCTTCATCCTGCATGCGACCATATTGGAGCTATCGTCGCTGGATTGGATTTTGCACAGCGACTCGCAATCTCGAAGTGCGCTTATCTCACTCCAGGCGACTCTGGTCATTAATTTCGTTGCCTACATGGCAATCGCGTATCTCGCATCGCGACTTAGTACGCGCCTGCGCCAGGTCGACGTTGAGCTCAAGGACGCGAGCGGCGCACTTCAGGACCTTCAGGCGCAACATGAGCACATTATTCAGTCGATCAGCAGTGGCCTGATTACCACTGACATTGCCGGACATGTCACGTTAGTCAATCCTGCTGCGGAGCTCTTGCTTGAGCGCTACGCAAGCGAACTGGTGGGCAAGCAGATTGCGGCGCTGTTCCTGGACCGCTTGCCGGCTCCAACTAGCAGCAGCGCTCATTCCGAAGTCAGGGCTTCCTGCCCGCGCGGTCGCAGGCGCCAAAAGACGTTTCGCATGACCGCCACCTCGCTGACCGTCCCCGGACGCGGTGCCGTCGGGTTTGTTTATAACTTCGATGATCTTACTGAAATGCGCCGTCTGGAACGCGAGGTACGTTTGAGTGACAGGCTTGCAGCCGTGGGGCGAATGGCGGCAGCGATTGCTCATGAGATCCGCAATCCTCTTTCGTCCATTGCAGGATCCGTTCGTGTGCTGTCGGACGTCGCTGTGTTGAACGACGAAGAGAAGATGCTGGTGAACATCGTCAATCGGGAATCTGAGCGGCTGAATACCATCATCTCGAATTTTTTGTCGTACACACGCGAGAAGCAATACGAGTTTGTTTATGTGAACCTGGTTCCTGTTCTCGAAGAGACGTTGAAGCTGTTGGAGAACCGGTTGCCCTCACTCGATAGGCGTACCGACAACGCAGATCGTCCGCAGATCAGTCTCGTACGGAAGTTCGAAATTTCCGAGGCCTACACCTTGGCCGATGCCGATCGCTTGAAGCAGGTATTCTGGAACATCGCTGAAAATGCCGTGCGCGCCATGCCCGACGGCGGCACTTTGACGGTAACCGTCCGTGCTACTGAAAGTCATTTTGTGGTCAGCTTCAACGATACCGGCAAGGGCATGCCAAAGAATCAGATCGACAAGATATTCGAGCCGTTCCAATCCGACTTCGACGGAGGAACGGGCCTTGGCCTCGCGATCGTCTATCAGATCGTGCAGGCGCACGATGCAAAGATTTCGGTGCGCTCTGGGCCTGGCGAGGGTGCGGATTTCATCCTGCAATTCAAGCGCGCAGCGGATGAGTCCGGGACAGAAGAAAAAGAAGGCGACGATATCGCAGTGCTTGCTGCAACCGGCGGAAAGGCTTTGCATGGGTAACGTACTGGTTTGCGACGACGAACGTTCCATTTGCGAAATGCTGGAAATCACTCTTCGCAAAGACGGCCATCGTGTCGAGACGGTAACCTCGGGAGAAGCTGCGAAGAAGAAGATCGAATCGGCGCTCTTCAGCGTGGTCATCACTGATATTCGCATGCCGAACATTGGAGGCATTGACGTTCTTCGATTTGCGCATACAGTGTCACCCGATACACACGTCATCTTGATAACTGCTGTCGACGATTTGGAACCGGCAGTGCAGGCGGTGAAAGCAGGTGGCGCCTGGGATTACATCCGTAAAGGCCCCAGCCTCGTGGATGACATTAAGCTGTCGGTGCGGAAAGCGATCGAACAGCAAAATCTGCAGAGGCAGAACATCGCGTATCAGCGCGACGCGGCAGGCCGCAACTCCCTCGATAATATTGTTGGAGTCAGTCGCGGGCTCGAGCGTCTGAAGCAGACTATCCGGAGCGTCGCTACCACCACCAGTACGGTTCTTATCTACGGCGAAAGCGGCACGGGGAAAGAGTTGGTCGCACGCGCCGTGCACGCCTGTTCCTTGCGTGCAGCAGCGCCTTTCGTGTCGATCAATTGCGGTGCGTTTCCGGAAACTTTGCTTGAAAGTGAATTGTTCGGCTACGTGAAAGGCGCTTTTACTGGAGCGAATGCGAACAAAGCGGGATTATTCGAGGTTGCCGATAAAGGGACCTTGTTTCTCGATGAAATCGGAGAAATGACACTGCCAATGCAGGTAAAGCTCCTCCGTGTTCTTCAGGAACGCACGTTGCGTCCAGTGGGCGGCACCAGCGAAATCCCGGTTGACGTTCGAGTGATTGCCGCAACGAACAAACATCTGGAAGACCTGGTTTCGCAGAATCTGTTTCGAGAAGATTTGTTCTACCGTTTGAGCGTGATTCCAGTCGAAGTTCCTCCGCTTCGCGAGCGGACGGAGGACATCCCACTGCTTGCAAATCATTTTTTGAAGAAATATGCGCCGGCTGCGCGCAAGAATATTTTGAGAATTTCTCCCGAATCCATTGAAGATTTGTGTGAATATGATTGGCCTGGCAATGTCCGCCAGTTGGAGAATACGATCGAGCGCGCCGTGGCACTTGAGGCTACCGACGAGTTGCACGTGGAAATGCCGGTCGTCCGCTCCAAGCGTGCGATTGCGGTCGCTGCCGGCCTTGAGAATGCGAACGGAAATGGCAATGGCCACGGTACACCGTCACTGCCGAATGACGGTTTGGACCTCGAAGCGTATATTGCCGGGCTGGAACGCAGCCTGATTCAGTCGGCGCTTAAGCAGTCGAACGGCGTGCAAACGCGGGCGGCGGAATTACTGCATGTTTCGTATCGCAGTTTCCGGCATTTGCTGAAAAAATACGAGATTTGATCCTGAACTGGAGTTCTAGGCCGTGGCTCACGACCCAATCATCACATTTACGACAGACTTCGGTGTGACCGATCCGTATGTGGGCACAATGAAGGGCGTAATCCTGAATATCAATCCCAGTGCCCGCATCGTCGACATCAGCAACGCGGTGCAGTCTTACGACGTGCTGGATGGCGCTATCACGATTTCGCAGGCATACCACTATTTCCCGAAGAACACTTTGCACCTGGTGATCGTGGACCCGGGCGTAGGAACTGCCCGCAGGCCAATTATCGTCCGTGCCGAGCACGGAGTCTTTATTGCACCGGATAACGGCGTACTTTCCCTGATCTACGAAAAGGAAGAGCGTGTGAATGTACGTCATATCACGGCAGAACATTACTTCCTGCAGCCCGTGAGCCAGACTTTTCATGGGCGCGATGTTTTTGCGGCCGTTGCTGGTTACGTCAGCAAGGGAGTGGATCCGGCGAGCCTGGGAGAAGAGATCAAGGATTTCGTTCGATTTGCTGCACCCAGACCAAAGCCGATCGATGGCCTGTTAAAGGGCAGCGTGATCAAGGTCGATAAATTCGGAAATCTGATCACCAATTTCACTCCGAAAGACGTTCCGCAGCTATTTGGAGCTGATCCGGCTGCCTTCAAGATCAAGATTGGCAAGGCGGAAGTGACCAATATTCGTAGCGCCTACGCCGAAGGGGCACCGGGCGAAGTGTTCGCGATCATCGACAGCATGGGTTTCTTGGAGATCGCGATGAACCGCGGAGCGGCCAATCGAACGATCGCCGCCGAAAAAGGCACCGAAGTGGTGATTAGCTTCTAGGTAGCCAACTTGCCGGTTGCTCCCACTCCGGCTGCCGACTGCTAAACATTCTTCGGTTTGGGCCGCGCATAGTGTTCCATCTGGCCCGTCCACTTCAGGAAACGTAATAGTTCTTTCTTCTCGCGCCACATAAATCCCCAGAATTCTAGAAAGCCGACCTGGTTCATCTTTACACCGCAATAGGTTTCGATCCGCCAGCGAAGGTAAGGACTGCGCCAGGGAGCGAGCCGATGGCCTTTGGTTGCATTCCACAGAAACCGGAGAGCGTAGCGCATTTCGTTTCTCAGTCTATCAGCCTGTAAGTCGATCAGCTAATAGAGTGACCGACTGAAAGACTGGCCGGCTGATAGACTGCTTTCCGTGAGTACTGAACCCAACCGGCAACTCGCCGAAGATCATTACTACAGCGCACTCGACCTGTTCGCCGATGGCCAGCACGAACAGGCAGTTGCGGAATACTGCAAATCCATTGAGGCAGATCCCACGTTTACCGAGGCGATGCATGGCCTTGCGCGCGCCTACCAGGACTTGGAGCGTTACGATGAGGCAATCGAAATCGCCAACCGCATTGCCCAGCTCGATCCAGACGACATTCTTGCCCACACTAGTCTTTCCATCCTGTACCAGAAGAAGGGCATGGTGCCGGAAGCCGAGGCCGAGGCGAACAAGGCGCGAGTGCTGGATTGGAAACGACAGCTAAAGAAGAGGTAATCAGCACTTAACATCCAGGTCTGTGCCTTTCAGGGCGACTGCTTCATGGCTGGTCGCCTGAGTGCTGACTACTGATAGTGCTCGGCCATAAACTCGGCCATACCAGTGTAGGCCTTCGTGAGAGTCGCTTCGTCCGGAAGGAAGACGATGCGCACATGCTTGGTTCCCGGTTTCTGGCCGAAGCCGCTGCCGTGGACTAACAATGTGTGTTTCTCGGCTAAGACTTGCTTCACGAAGCTGAGGTCGTCGTCGGGAATGTCGAGCTTCGGATAAGCATAGAAGGCACCCTCCGGCGCGACACAGCTGACACGCGGAGTGCGGTTGCACCAGTCGATCGTGAGCTGACCGCGGCGCCGGAGCTTCTCGTGCACCTCTTTCAAGTGATCCTGCGGGCCTTCCAGAGCAGGCTTGATCGCCCACTGCATGGGCTGGCTGGCGCACAGGCGTGAGCGCAGCAACTTATAAATCCCTTCGAGATACGGCTTGATGCATGCTGGCTCGCCGCTCGCAATCGCCCATCCTATGCGCCAACCCGGTACAAGATAGGACTTCGACAGCCCACCGAAAGTAATAATCGGCACATCGCTGGCAAGAGATGCCAAGGGGATGTGCGGGCGCGCCGTAAACGTCAGTTTGTCGTAGATTTCGTCCGCAAAGATAACCAGCCGGTGCCGGCGAGCGAGTTCGACGATCTGTAGCAGGGTGTCGCGTGAATAGAGCGCGCCCGTGGGATTATTCGGGTTGATCACGACGATGCCGCGCGTGCGCGGTGTGATTTTTGCTGCGAGCTCGTCGATGTTTGGCTGCCAGCCGTTGTCTTCGTCGAGATCGTAGGGCTCGATCGGCGCTTCCAATTTCGCCAGAACGGCCGAATACAGCGGATATTCCGGGCTCGGTGTGAGCACGGTTTCGTTCTTGTTCAGCAGCGCAGCGAGGCACACATCAACACACTCGCTCACACCGCTGGTGACGAACACCCCCTGTGCGTTGCCGATACCTTTACGCTCGGCTTCACCATGAATTGCCTCGATGGCTTCGTCGATACCCAACGAAGGAGCATACCCGTTCCTTCCGTCGCGCATGGCTTTGTGAACCGCTTCTACCAGGTGAGGCGGCGTTTGGAAGTCGAACTTCAGCGGGTCGCCGATGTTCAGCGGCAGTATCTTCGCGCCGCTCTTTGCCACTTCATCTGCAAGAACAGCAAGATCGCGAATGGCATAGCGCACACTGTCAAGGCGTGCGGCAGCAGGGATTGCGGCGAGTGTTGACTCAGAGATGGTGGACATGGAGCGCCTTCGGGCTGTAACAGTTTACGTGCGGAGAGAGACAGTTACCAGTCTGCGCTGTGGCGCGGGCGGGCCTCGCCCGCGCGCACGAGTAGATCAGCCTGTTGCCGCGTCTTGCCTTACTCTGGCCTGTCGATCTGCGCTTTTTGCAATCGATCCGAGTAATCGACGTACACTGACTTCCATTCCGTGTAGAAGTCAATCGCGCCAATGCCTCCTTCGCGATGGCCGTTTCCGGTCTGCTTGGTGCCGCCGAAAGGCAGGTGCACCTCTGCTCCGATGGTTGGGGCGTTGATATAGGTGATTCCGGCATAGAGGTCGCACATGGCTTTGAACGCTCGATTCACGTCTTTGGTGTAAATCGCCGAAGAAAGCCCATACACCACGCCGTTGGCGATCTCGATTGCATCGTCCATGTGATCGCAAGGGATTACCGAAACGACAGGCCCAAAGATTTCTTCCTGTGCGATACGCATCTTGGGATCCACGTCGCCGAATACGGTAGGCTCGACAAACCACCCGTGCTGGTACTCGCCCTTTTCCAGGCGATGGCCGCCGCACAACATCTTTGCGCCTTCATTCTGCCCAATTTCGATGTACTTAAGGTCCGTCTCCATCTGCGACTTATTTACCGCCGGTCCCATGTCGACCGTCTCATCGAGCCCGTTGCCGATTTTCAGTTTTTTGGCACGCTCGACAAGACGATTCACGAACTCGCGATACACGCCCTTCTGCACAATGATGCGACTGGTCGCGGTGCAGCGTTGTCCGGTGGTTCCGAATGCGCCCCAGAGCGCGCCATCAAGCGCCAGATCGAGATTCGCATCATCGAGCACGATCATGGGATTTTTGCCGCCAAGTTCCAGAGAGCAGCGCTTAAAGCTGCGCGCTGCCGATTCGCCAACCACGCGCCCCACTGCTGTGGATCCGGTGAGGGAGATTGCCCGAACGTCGGGGTGCTCAGTGAGCGGAGTGCCGACTTCAGAGCCAAAGCCGGTCACGATGTTGACCACGCCCTTGGGAATTCCGGCGTCCATGAGCGCTTCTACAAAGTTGAAGACCGATAGCGGGGTGTCCTGTGCAGGTTTGATGATGCACGTATTGCCGGCAACCAGCGCCGGGAACAGCTTCCACGAGGGGATCGCCATGGGGAAGTTCCACGGCGTAATCATGGCGCAGACGCCAATCGGCTGGCGCACTGCCATCGCGAATTTGTTCGGCAGTTCCGATGGCACTGTGTGGCCGAACATGCGACGGCCTTCGCCGGCCATGAAGTAGCCGGTATCGATTGCCTCCTGCGTATCTCCTCGCGTTTCCTTGAGCACCTTGCCCATCTCGCGGGTCATGTCGCGCGAGTAGTCTTCCTTGCGCTCTTCCAGGATCTGAGACGCACGGTAGATGATCTCGGCCCGTCGCGGTGCGGGTACCAGGCGCCACTTGGCGAAGGCGCGGCCGGCGGCTTCCACCGCGGCGTCCACCTCCGCTTTTCCGGAGCGCTGGAAGATGCCGACGACTTCGCGAGTGTCAGCCGGATTCACGTTCTCGAACGCCTGTCCAGAGCGGGACTCGACCCATTGACCGTCAATGAAGTTTTTGAAGACGCGTGGCTTGGTGACGCTGATTGGCTCAGTAGCCATAAACCCTCCACAGGCAAACCTGCCATGCTAGCTGGGGGAGTGTCGTGCTGCAAGTCGGCTGGGTCGTCTCTGGTGTAGCCGCTACCTGCTATTTCCTACTTGGACTCGAGCGCTAGCAAGCCTGCGCCACTTAAGGCCCGACTAGCGCTCCTCATTGGTCTTAGTACCAAAGAGGTTTCTCCTTTCTTTGTCTACAGTTAACTCCCTATTGCGAGGTGAGTAGCTTGTGGTACGCTCAAACTGAAAAAACGCTGCAATAACTGAAGAGTGTCGGAACAGGATCACATCCCGAGAATCCAGGTCGGCTGGAAGACGGCTACCTACCGTAGCGTGCTCGGAACGATTCTCTTGGCTGTCGGAATTCTGATAGGCGCCTCATACATAGTCTTTCCTGAACCAACCAAAAAGGCGGCTTCAACCCTGCTGGAACTCGCTGAACGAATCGGCGCGAATACAGCTACCAAGCAAAAAGACAGCAATGCTCAGCAGGCGAGCTTCACCCTCATCGATGGCACTGTAAAGGTGAAGAAGGCGAACAGCAACGCATGGGTAAATGCCGACTATCAGCTGCCGTTGGAAAAAGGTGATGTGGTGCAGACTGGCTCGGAAGGCATGGCCAAAGTCGTGTTTCCCGACGGCACCAGTTACAACGTGAAGCAGGATTCTCTAATCGTTGTCGAAGAGAACTCCGCCAACGACGCTCAGCAGACCAATGTCGCGGTGCAGCTGACCACCGGAACGGTGGACCTTTCTACCGGGACTTACACGCAGGGCTCCAAGTCCCAAGTGATAGTGGCGGGCGCAACCGCAAGCTTCTCGCGAGACAGTTCCGCGATGGTGCACAACGATCCCAAGTCCGACGATCACGAGATCCTGGTGAAACGCGGTTCCGGCCAGGTAATCCGAGGCAAGGAGACGATGCCTCTCGGTGAATACGAAAAGGTGACCTTCACTTCGGAAGAAACCCGGATGACGAAAGTGAAGGAGATTGCGCCTCCTACGTTAATCGGACCGGCAAATATGGCTCCGCTCTTCGTCGATGATCCTTCGTTGCCGATCCCATTTACCTGGTCTCCAGTGCCGAACACGGCGGAATATCGCATTCGCGTATCGCGAAATCCATATTTCTCATCGACGGTCGAGGACCGCAAGGTGACTACGACGGCGACCAACATTGCCGGTCTGGCTGAGGGAGCCTATTACTGGGAGGTTCAGTCCATCGACAAGGCTGGACGGCAGTCGGTGGAGAGCGAAAAGAACCGCTTCACCATCATTCGCAAAGGTCCGGAGAACGCCAGCATTGCGCTGGAGTTATTGCCATTCGTTCAACATGGGCATGTACTGGAAATTAAAGGGAAGACAGAACCCACTGCGCGCGTGATGGTCAATGGGCAGGAAGTGCCGGTAATTGCAGGAGATGGCGGGTTCCAGTTTTTTACCGCCCCGCTGCCGAGCGGCGAAAACATCATTACGGTAACGGCACAGAACTCCAAGGGCGGAGTACGAACCCAGCAGGAAAAGGTTGTGATCCAGTAACGTGCGGAAGAGCAGGTTCTCTGGCATCATGATGGTAACCAGTTTCCCAGGCGGTTCCGCATTATCTTTGACCGGATTGGTTCAGGTGCCCGATGCCCGCAAGGTCAAAGACTTCGGTTTCCGACAGGCAATCTGAAAGTTCACCTAGAATCAAGGGCACCAGTGGTATTGTGCCTTTAGCATTAACTTCCGAGTAACGAGAGAATCGACGCACGCGTATGACAACCAACGGCTTTAATGGCTCCCGCTTTCATAACCTCCGCTCCCTGTTCAGTGTATTTTCCAGTGATTTAGCCATCGATCTCGGCACCGCAAATACGCTGGTCTACGCGAAAGGTAAAGGCATCGTGGTGAATGAGCCCTCGATCGTCGCCATCAACAAGAACACCGGAGAAGTGGAGGCCGTCGGCAAAGAAGCGAAAGAGATGTTGGGCCGAACCCCAGGAAACATTGTCGCCATTAAGCCGATGAAGGATGGTGTGATAGCTGATTTCAAAGTCACCGAAAAAATGCTGAACTACTTCATCCAGAAGGCACACAACCGCAAAATGCTGGTGCATCCGCGCATCGTGATCGGTGTGCCTTCGGAAATCACGCAGGTGGAAAAGCGCGCGGTCATGGATTCCGCTTACCGTGCTAAGGCCAGCGAAGTCCATCTTGTAGAGCAGGCCATGGTGGCCGCCATCGGTGCCGGACTGCCGATCACCGAACCGAGCGGCAATATGGTCGTTGATATCGGCGGCGGCACCACCGATATCGCGGTGATTTCGTTAAGCGGCATCGTCTATTCGCGCTCGGTACGCATGGCTGGCAATCAGATGGACGAAGCCATCATGAATTACCTGAAGCGTAAGTACAACCTGCTGATCGGCGAGCGCACAGCAGAGCAGATTAAGATCGAGATTGGTTCGGCGTATCCGCTCGACAAGCCGCTGACGATGGAAATCAAGGGCCGCAACCTGATCGAAGGGGTGCCGAAGAGCATCACCATCGATGACAGTGAGATTCGTGAAGCGCTCAGTGAATGCGTAGCCACCATCATGAATGCGATTCGTGTTGCACTGGAGCGCACACCGCCGGAGCTTTCTGCCGACATCAGCGATCGCGGTATCGTCCTGACCGGTGGCGGAGCGCTGCTGAAGAATCTTGACAAAAGAATTCGCGAAGAAACGGGACTCCCGGTTTCTATCGCCGACGATCCGCTGGCCAGCGTCGTGCTGGGCACCGGCAAGATGTTGAGCGATTTCAAACTGCTGCGGAAGATCTCGATTGAGTAGTTCCCAGCGTCCGGTTTTCAGATAACTGGAAACTCGAATAGGGAAAACTGGAAACTGGTTCCATGGAAAACGTCATCAGCCGGCACCGGAACGTAGCGAACATCGTGGTCCTCGTGTTCGTGTTGTTCGTGCAGGTGATCGGGCTGGCCGTCCAGGTCAAGCGATCGACCGACAGCGGTTCCACCCGCCTGCTTCGGGTGTGGGCCGTAATGATCGTTACTCCACTTTCCAAGGCTGTCGTGCACACCGAAGAATGGTTCTCCGGTGTTTGGCACGGCTATTTTGACCTGCGGCATGTACGCCAGGAAAACCAGGACCTTCAAAATCAGCTTGATCGCATGCGGATCCAGCAGGTTCGCCTGGAGGAGGATGCGAACCAGGCACGGCGGCTGCAGATCCTTCTCGGCTTCAAGGAACAATATCTTTCCCAAACTCTGCCGGCACAGGTGATCAGCACGACGGGCAGCGAATTCTCGCGCGGCGTTTATATCGACAAAGGGTCGCATGACGGCGTAAAGCAGGACATGCCGGTGATTACGCCAGATGGCATTCTCGGCAAAGTGCTGCGCGTTTATCCCACCACGTCGCTGGTGCTGGAGATCAACGATCCCAGCAGCGGCGCGGGAGTCATTCTAGAGAAGTCGCGCTTACAGGGGATTCTGAAAGGCAATCCCAACGGCAACGGCGAGCTGATCATTCAGAACATTATGGCCGACGAGAAGGTTGAAGTTGGCGAGCGCGTTCTGACCAGCGGCGGCGACCGCATTTTCCCCAAAGGGATGCCGGTGGGAACGGTGTCGCGCATGGCACATGGGAAAGATATCTTTCTCGACATATGGGTCAAGCCAGCCGCGCAGTTGAGCCGAGCCGAAGAAGTCCTCGTTGTGACGAAGGTTGACGAGCGCACTCCTGAAGCGCAGCCATTCAGCCCGAGCCCGGTGCGTGCCATCGACATCCTGGCCGAAAGACTCCCGACTGTGGCACCACCGCCAAAACCAGAAGCAACAAGCGGAGCTTCGACAGGTGGTGCCGAAGTGAAGCCCAAATTGCCCGGTGTGCCGCATCCGGTTACGGGCGAGGTGAAGCTGCACAATACCGCGCCAAAACCTTCGACCGCGACAGTTACTGAGAGTTCGAATGCTGCGGTGAACGCTGCTTCGCGCTCGTCAGAGACACCGCCGCGAAGCAAGCCGGCTGAAAGCAACGGGACGACGCCGCAATGAGCATCGCTTTCGAAAAATCGGAACGGATCGAGGTCTACCGGTTCAACCCGCTGGTTACCATCTTTGTGCCGTTACTTGCGATCGTCCTGCAGTCGTTCATTCCCATCAAGCTGCACTTTTTTGGAATCTTCGAACTGCCGCTGTTGGTAACAATCTTTTTTGCCGTCGCACGCCGCAACCAGATCAGCGGACTGCTTACCGGTGCAGCCATCGGTCTGTTCCAGGATGCACTGACACATCAGTACCTGGGAATCTATGGTATTGCCAAGACACTGGTGGCATATGGCGCGTCATCGCTAGGCGCAAAGATCGATGTCGAGAATCCCGGTACGCGCGTATTGATGGTCTTCGGCTTTTATTTCGTGCATAACGGGATCTACTGGCTGGTAGCGCGCTGGCTGGTACGCATGGATCTGCAATGGATCTGGATGCATGAACTGCGCGGCGCCATCGCGAACGCCATCCTCGGTGTGTTTTTGTTCCACTTCTTGGACAAAGTGAAGCAATCGTAGAAACCTGTGGCGTTGTGGCGCGGGTCGCCCCCCACGCTCGGGCAAGCAGTTCCTCAATGTTCATCCAAAGCCACTGATAATCCTTGGCCTCAGTGACCACAGGGCCCCTGCGCGCAAAACCTTGTTGCTGTTGTGTGCGGAAGTACTCTTGATGCTTTGCATTATCTGAGCAAGAGAAGTCACATCGTAACAGCCGGTAGAACTAAGGTTCACCGCACTTGAGATAGGGTTTCCTGCGCATCGGTAGACTGCCAAATCCTGCTACACTCAAGTGAATGCAATCCAGTCAAACTGCGCGTCCAAGTGTTTGCTCGGAGCGGAGTGCTGCGCTGGTTCATCCAATTCCGTAGAACTGGCCAGAGATCATGGTGTTCGGCCGCGAAGACAAAGTATCGCCAATTCGGATCACGGGTGTGCAGTATGTGATTCTCCTGGTCTTCCTGTTGTTGGGATACGGCTTCTGGCGTCTCCAGGTGGCCGACTCCGATTACTACGCCTCACTCGCCGAACAGAACCGCATTCGCAAAGTTCCCATTCTCGCTCCGCGCGGAAAGATTCTCGACCGCGAAGGCCGCGTCATTGTCGACAACTATCCCTCGTTTTCAGCGCTGCTTTTGCGGGATCAGACCCGCGATTTGAATGCCGATGTCGACAAGATTGCCACCGGTTTGCACATGGATCCCGAGGACATCCGCACGCGTATCAAGCGGTTCGAAGGCATGCCTCAGTATCAGCCTCTCATTCTGAAAGATGACATCACCCCCGATGAGCTCGCCTATATCGAAGCTCACAAGAACGAACTGCCCGAACTGGACACCATTCGAGCGAGCCGCCGCTTATATCCTAAGAATGGCTTCATGGCGCACGTGATTGGCTATGTGGGCGAGGTCAGCGAGGAGATGCTGGACCAGCCGCAGTGGGAGTTTTACAAAGCAGGTGATGTCGTCGGCAAATCAGGCGTCGAGTTGGAATACAACGACATCCTCATGGGACAGGATGGATCGCGCCGCGAGGTGGTGAACAGCCGTGGACGTGTAATGCGGCAATTGGATGAGGTGCCCGCGACACCCGGAAAGCCCCTGAAGCTCACCATCGATCTGGATTTGCAGATCGCGGCCGAACAGGCGCTTGGCGACAAAGATGGCGCTATTATCGCCATGAATCCCAAGACGGGCGAAATACTCGCGATGGTGAGCCGCCCCACCTTCGATCCGAACTCGTTCGCCGTGCGCATCTCGCGCGATGAGTGGAATCGCCTGGTTACCGACGAAGGCAAGCCGCTCATGAACAAAGCCATCCAGGCGCAATTAGCACCAGGATCAACCTTCAAGATCATCATGGCGACCGCTGGCCTGCAGGAAGGCATCGCCGAAAACATGAAGGTCAACTGCACCGGCGGCGCGAGTTTTTACGGACGCTACTTCAAATGCTGGATTTCTGCACGCCATCAGACACATGGAATTGTTGACATCAGCAAAGGTATTTATCAGTCCTGCGACGTGTTCTTCTACACATTGGCCGAGCGCCTCGGGATTGGCACTATTGCGAAATGGGCAACCCGTCTCGGCATCGGACAGCGGACCGGAATTGACCTTCCACAGGAAGCTAGCGGCGTGATGCCCTCGGAAGAATGGAAGATCCGTAACTTCAAGCAGAAGTGGTACGCGGGTGAAACCATTTCCGTCGGCATCGGACAGGGCGCGGTCGCCGTTACTCCAGTTCAATTGCTGCGTGCGATTTCTGGTATCACCATGGACGGCCGCCTGGTCCGCCCGCACGTGGTCGACTACGGAGACATCCCGACAGACCTGCAAGCTCGATACAAGCAGGTTTCCGCAAAACATCCCGACCTTGAGCAGGTGGATATCGATCCCAAGAACTGGGAGACGATCACAGACGCTATGGCGAATGTGACCACTCCCCTTGGCACCGCCGGCAGTGCGCACATCCAGGGCGTTGATTTCGCGGGAAAGACCGGAACTGCACAGCTGATCTCAAATCAGGGTAAAGCACGTCTGTCCAATGGCAAGGCGCAGTTCAAGGACAATGGTTGGTTCGTGGGAGTGGAACCGCGGCGAGATCCGGAGATCGCCGTCGTCGTATTGTTCCAGGGCGGCGAAGAAGGATATTACGCAGCTCGAATCGCCTCCCAAGTGGTCAAAGCGTATGTTGATGAGCAGCGCGGCGAGAAGGCGACTCAGACGAATGTAGCGCAAGCGCATCCGGTGCCGCCGCCCACCGCGGCCGAGGTCGAAGATGGAGAGGGGCCCGCTCCAGAGAATCCAACTTTCGGAAGCACAGCAACCGTTCCGAGCGAGCAGAAACCGGTTGTTGTTCCATCATCCGATCGGCAGCCTGGTGCAAAACCGATGGTGAAGCCTGCGACGAAGAAGCCCGCCATCCCGGAAGCAAAACCGTCGTCCAGTCCGTCGCAACCGGGAGGGACGGCAGAGTTGCACGCGCCTGCCGCGATACCGGAAATGGCAGGGATTTGGACTGTGATGGACGAAGATGGCGAAGAAGCATTGCGATCGGCGCGGTTTTCCATTCAGCCTGGTGTGCTGAAACGGGCGACCGCGGCGCCGGGCATGAACTAACAACTTACAAAAGAATGCAGAGATTCATCTCATTTCGCGATTTCGACTGGGTGCTGCTGGCTTTCGTGCTGCTGATCTCGGCGGTTGGTGTGGTCGAGATTTACAGCGCGACGCTGCACACGAAGTTTGTCGGCGCACATATCCGCCAGATCTACTGGATCATGGCGGGACTCGTGCTGATGCTGGTCATTAGCCGGATCAGTTATCAGACGCTACTCGAAGCCGTCCCGTGGATGTACGTGATTTCGATTGTCTCTTTGTTATCCGTGTTGCTGTTCGGTCAAAAGTATCTGGGGGCGCGGCGCTGGATTCGGATTGGAGGTGCCACGCACTTCCAACCGTCGGAATGGGTCAAGCTCATTTTGATATTGGCGATGGCAAAGTATTTCGCTGAGTATCGTCAACGCGAGATGAGCTTTTTCGATCTGGTCAAAGCCGGGTCAGTAGTCGGCGTGCCTATGCTGCTCGTATTAGCACAGCCTGACATGGGTACGGCGCTTACCTACCTGCCGATTGCAGTGATGGCGTTGTTTCTCGGAGGAATGAAAGGCAAGCACGCAGCCGCGATTGTTCTCTCGTTAGCGATGGTCGCGATTCCTGCCTGGAAGTTTGGACTGAAGCAATATCAGAAGGATCGTCTTACGGTGTTTCTCAATCCTGATTCCGATCCGCAGCACAAAGGGTATCAGGTCAATCAATCGCTCATTGCTGTGGGATCGGGTGGAATCTGGGGAAAGGGAACGACGCAAGGCACACAAACGCAAGGGCTTTTCTTGCCGGTGCCGCATACCGACTTCATTTTTGCGGCGTTCTCGGAAGAACATGGATTTGTCGGTGCCCTGGGGATACTACTGCTATACTTTATGGTGCTGATGCGTTTGATCCAGAATGCCCAGACGGCGCCAGACCGCGCTGGGGCGTTTGTGGTGATGGGTGTGGTGGCAGTTTTGCTGTTTCACATCCTGGTGAACGTCGGCATGGTGGTCGGTTTTATGCCGGTTACCGGGATTCCGCTTCCGCTGATGAGTTATGGCGGATCGTCAGTCCTGTTCACGTTTCTTGCGCTGGGGATTGTGATGAATGTCCGCATGCGCCGTTTCGTGAACTAGAGGTCAGAAGCTTCCGGTTGGGTCCAGCACTCACCGGAAACGCTCCGTAGAGCCGGAGCAAAAGATTGCAGAATTACGAACGTCCCCTCGTGAATGGGGACATTGCCGGCGAGAAGGTGCCGGACAGGATTGCAGCAGATTCACTTGCGTTGAGTGAATCAAGGACAGTGCCAGCAGGGCGGGTAACGGCCCCCTCGGAAAATCGGAGTCATTCGCGTTGAGGACAGACTCCGAGTGCCGTACCGGGAGAGCGGTCACAGAACTCTGTCAGGCCTGACAGGTGCGAAAGATTCCTAAGCAGAACAGGATTCCTTCCAAGAAGCATTTTGGAAGCGCGACACACCGGTTCAAGGCAGTCCCGATTTGGGATAGCCAGGGATAAGTGTTAACGTTTCAACAGCCTTCCTGCATTCCAGTCCAGTGTTCCCCGAAGACCTGTAGGTGGTCGTCGCCGGCGTTCAGCCGGAGATTTGAATGTCAAAAGAATTGTTTGTTTCTTCTACCCCACACCAAACCAAGGTGGCGCTGGTAGAGAACGATACCCTCGCGGAAGTCTATTTCGAACGCGAGAACGAATACACCTTAGCCGGATCCATCTATAAAGGCCGTGTCACTCGCGTGCTGCCAGGCATGCAATCCGCATTTGTGGATATCGGACTTGAACGCGACGCCTTCCTTTACGTATCCGATTTCTTCGAGTTGGAAGACGAAGAAGAAACCTTTGATCCGATTCCCGCGGGCGCTGCCAAGCCATTTCAGCTACAGCCTGAACCGCAGCCAGAGCCGGTGGTCCTGAGTTCTCCTGAAGAAGAAGGCAGAACAGAAGCGACCTCGGAGGAGAACGGTGCAAACGCTTCAGCCGATACTGGCGGAGAGGAAGGGCGTGACAACTATGAAAGTGGCCGCCGCTGGCGTGGAAGAAATCGCCGCCGCCGCGGACGCCGTGGATTCCCCGAGAACAAGTTTGCCCATCCCGAGCAGCAGAATGGCGAAAGTGTCTCGGAAGAAGCAGACGAAGAGACCGCCCCGGGCCACCATCCCATAGTGCTCCCCGGAGAGTCGATTGCAAAATTCAACCGCAGGGACAGCCAAGAGCCGGAGCAGAACGAACCACAGGCGCCTTCGCCAGAAACAGAGTCTTCCGCCGAAGAGCCGCAACCTGCAGGGCCGATGTCTGCGGTCCCGGTCCCCGAACCGCCGGTCCGCCGCGAAGAGCCTAAGGCATATGAGCCGATAATCCTGCCGGGCGAATCGATCTCGAAGTACAACCGCAACCGCGGTGAGCAGACAGAAGAAGTGACGAAGCCGGAGCCAGTCCCAGAACCGCATCGAGAATCACGTGGACGAGATTCCTTTAAACGCGAAACCTATCGGCCGTACGAGCCGATCATGCTTCCAGGTGAGTCGATTTCGAAGTATCGCAATCGCCAAGTCGCCGCAGCCCCAACTCCAGCCATCGCCGAGGAAAATACCGAGGCTGCCCAGTCGGTAGCTGCCGAAGCGCGTGTTGAAGCTGGCGAAGAGAACGGATCGATTGCCGCTCCTCCCGAACATATTGCCTCCACCGGAGCAGCGCCCTCCGAAGTAGCTCCGAAGCCTGAAGTACTGAACTGGTGGGCGGAGGCGGACACCAAGGAACCACAGCCAGAGAAGATCGAGTATGAAGAAGAACAGCATCTGGAATCGGCGTCAGGTGCCATAGAAGAGGGAGAGGCAGAACAGGCGCGGCCGGAACCGCAGGCTGAAGTTCGCGAAGCCGAGCATGCGCCAGAAATTCCCCGAAGCAGCCGTTTCGGACGGATGAAGGCTTTCATCTTCGGGGGAGAGGAGCCGAAGCACCACCCGTCAGCCTCGCAGTATGAGAGCGCTGTCGAAGCAGAGCATCAACGCGAAGCGTCCGAAAGCATAAGCACGAGCTTCGAAGGCGGGCACGAGTCCGAGGTCCGCGCCGAGTTCGAGGGTGGACACCAGGCCGAATTCGCCGATGCACCGCCCCAGACGCAACATCCTGAGCCGGATTACCGCAACGCGCCGCTTGGAGCTTTTGAAGAAGAAGTGATCGAGGGCGATGAGGAAGAAGACATTCCGCATCCTTCCGAAGTGCTTTACGAGCCTGATGCCTATGAGGAGATGGAAGAAGAGACTCTCGAGCGCGGCGTAGCCGCAGCTGGTGAGGAAGCCGAGGAATTAGAAGAGGAAGACTCCAACGACTACGAAGAAATTGGAGAGAATGGTGCCGAAAACTCAGAAGAACCGCAGTTGGCGGCGCGCGCCGAAACACGCGGCCCTTCGGGGACGGCAGCTTTTCAGCGTGCCACTCGCCCCGACTACAACCGCGATCATCGGCGCGGGCGGCGCGGTGGACGCCGGATTCGCGGAGGTCCGCGGCGTGAACAATCTCGTCCGCAGGTACTGATCAGCGAAGTCCTCAAAGAAGGGCAGGAAGTGCTGATTCAGATCGCGAAGGAGCCTATTGGAAAGAAGGGCGCGCGTATCACCAGCCACATTGCTCTGCCGGGTCGCTTCCTGGTCTACATGCCGTCGGTCAATCATACCGGTGTTTCCCGCAAAATTGCGTCGGATGAGGAGCGCCAGCGTCTGAAGCGCATCGTGAACAGCGAGCGCGAGAACGGACACGGCGGTTTCATCGTGCGCACCGCGGCGGCCGGAATTTCCGAAGACGAATTGCGCGCCGACATTCGTTTCCTCAAAAGCTTGTGGAACGACATCAAGAATCGCGCTGAGAATTCAAAGCCGCCGGCGCTGATTTATCACGATCTCAATCTCGTGGAGCGAACGTTACGCGACCTGGTCACAGAGGACTTCTCGGCAATCTGGGTCGACACCGAACCCGAGTATGAGCGCGTGGTTCGATTCGTCAACCGTTTTCAACCTTCGCTGACCCGACGCGTGAAGCTCTATTCCAAAGACACGCCTTTGTTCGAGGAATTCGGCCTGGAAGAGGAGATCAACAAGGGCCTGCGTTCCAAAGTGTGGCTGAAGAGCGGCGGATACATCGTGATCAACCAGACTGAGGCACTGGTTGCTATCGACATCAACACCGGGAAGTATGTGGGCAAGACCACACGCCTGGAAGACACGATTTTCAAGACCAATCTTGACGCTATCAAGGAGATTGTGCGGCAGATCAGGCTTCGCGATCTTGGGGGCATTATCGTGATCGACTTCATCGACATGGACGAGCGCCGCAATCGCCAGAAGATCATGCAAGCTCTGGAAGAAGAACTGCAGAACGATCGCGCGCCCTCAAAGGTCCTGCAGTTTAACGATTTTGGTTTGGTCGCGATCACGCGCAAGCGCGTGAAACAGTCGCTGGAGCGCACATTGGGCAGTCCGTGCCCATACTGCACGGCAAACGGCTACGTGAAGTCTCCGCAAACCGTGTGCAACGAGATCTACACCGAGATGCGCAAGATGGCGCGGCACTTCGAGCACGACATCACCTTGCGCGTGAATCCTGAAGTTGCCAAAGAATTGAAAGCGAATAGCGGGCGTTGGCTCACCGAGATGGAAGAACTGACCGGACACAATATCCTGGTGAAAAGCGACCCCACACTCCACCAGGAACAGTTCGACATGTAGGTGGTGTTGCTCGGAAACTTGTTCCTTCAGACACGAGAAGGGCACCCACTCGCAAGATGCCGAGCCACGCAGGCGGCGAAATCCAATAACCCACGGTGCAAGCCGTGGGTAGAGTTCAATACGAATTCAGCGAGCCCCGGAGGGGTGACATAACGCTCTTCTGTCATTCCGAGGGGCTTTCGTCCCCGACAAGCCCTACACGGCCGCGAATCCTCCGACTCCAATGCTCCCGGCCGCCTCCACCTGCCTGTCCATCACCGTCTATAATCAAATATTCAGTTTGACCCTTGGTTCTGATTAGGAGTACTCGTGGCTCATCAGCATGCACAAGCTCAGGGACCTCAGCCCATTCCGGGCGTCGACGCCATTATCGCCGTTGGTAGCGGCAAAGGCGGAGTAGGTAAAACCACCTTGGCCGTAAATCTCGCGCTCGCGTTAGCGAAGCTCGGATACAAGGTCGGGCTGCTCGACGCTGACGTGTACGGCCCGAATGTCCCGCTGATGCTTGGTTCCAGCACCACTCCCCAACTGAACGAAAAGAATCTGATCGTGCCGCCGGTGCGCTACGGCCTGAAGGTCATTTCAGTTGGCCTCTTGAATCCGGGTGACAAGCCGCTGATCTGGCGTGGTCCCATGCTCCACCAGATGATCCGCGAGTTTGTCCAACGCGTCGAATGGGGCGAACTCGACTATCTGATTGCCGACCTTCCTCCGGGTACCGGCGATGTCGCTATCTCGCTCATCCAGACAGTCCCGATCACCGGAGCGGTGGTGGTTTCTACCCCGTCCGATGTCTCCTTACAGGATGCGCGTAAAGCGATCGAAATGTTCCGCCAGGTCAAGGTCGATATTCTGGGCTTAGTCGAGAACATGAGCTACTTTGTCTGCCCGCATTGCAACCATGAGATCGACGTGTTCTCAAAGGGAGGTGGCGAGCGCACCGCAAACCAGTTCAGCATCCCCTTCCTGGGAAGCATTGAACTCGATCCAGACATCCGCAAGGGCGGCGACATGGGTAACCCGGTTGCGCTGCAAGGTCCCGAAAACCCGCACGCCAAATCCATTTATGCCTTTGCCGGAAAAGTAATTGAGCGAAGCAAGGAAATCCGCGAAAGTTCTCCTGATAGTGTGATTCAGATTCAGTAGCTTGCCTCTAAGAGAGTGGCTGGCACTCTGTTGAAGGGAGTGCCAATCTTGACACTGCCTGTCCAGCTTCCTACAATCTTTACTGGACATTCGCAGAGAATCCATGGCTAAGTTTCTGCATCTAATGTACTTAGATGTAGCTTAGTCAGGTTTTATCAAGTATGACGAACCAGCTTCAACTCGGTCCTCGGGAACGCGAAGTACTTAGCGCCATCGTAGAGACCTACATTATCAGTGGCGAGCCAATCGGTTCACGAACATTGTCTCGTGCTAACAGCGAAGGACTTAGTCCGGCAAGCATTCGCAATGTCATGTCCGATCTCACGGATGCCGGATACCTCGAACAGCCCCACACTTCGGCTGGTCGTGTTCCGACCTCCTCCGCATTCCAGTATTACGTCGAACACCTTTCCTCTGGGCGGCAGATTTCCCTGGATGACAAGGGAAGAATCGAACAGGGGCTTTCTGGCATCACCGAAGTGCAGCAGTTCATGGAACGGACGTCGCACATTTTGTCGACGATCTCGCAGAACCTTGCGGTTGCAGTGGCTGGTGGACCGAAAGAAGTGCTGGAGCATATTCATTTCAGCGCCCTTGGTGACAAGAAAGTTCTGGCTGTGGTGATCACCAAGTCGGGCGTTGTGCGGGACAAGTTGCTACGTATGCCGGTAGAGCTTTCGCAGTCCGACCTTGAGATCGCGGCGCGATATATTAATGAGAATTTCCGTGGGTGGACACTGGAGTCCCTGCGGGCCGAGATTCAGAAGCGAATCGAGAAGGAGCGCAGCGAGTACGACCGCCTGATGAGTTCGATTGAAGCTCTCTATCGTGAGGGCGCGCTGGTAGCCGACGTGAATATTCCCGAAGTCTACTTTGAGGGAACGGCTAATCTGCTGGGCAATGCCAATCAGGAGAAGTTGCGCGAACTGTTCCGGCGCCTCGAAGAAAAACAGCGCATCGTAGAACTATTGTCGGCTTATTTGTCGGCGCAACAGGAGAGCGTGCGCGTGGTATTCGGTCTGCAGGATCTTGAGCCGCAATTGCGCGACTTCGTGCTGATTGGCGCACCGGCCGTCGCGGGTGGGGAAGTGGTCGGTTCGCTCGCGGTGATCGGACCGATGCGCATTGACTATCAGCACACCATGACCGCCGTGTCGTATATCTCTCAACTCTTCGAGAAATTAACAACGCAGGAATCGTAGGACCTCATGACAGCAGTGAAAGTAAATAGGGAAGACCAGGACAAGGCACTGGATCTGGATCACGAATTGCCTTCCGGCGAAAACGAAACCGCTTCTGTGGAATCTCAGGCTGCATCCGACAGGGAACTCAGCCAGTTAAAGTCGGAACGCGATACGCTTTACGATCGCCTCGCGCGCTTGCAGGCGGAATTCGATAATTACCGCAAGCGTCAGGTTCGTGAGCAGCAGGATTTTCGCGACTTTGCCCTGGCCGAGGCAATCAAAACCTTGCTGCCGATCGTGGACAGCTTCGATCGCGCGCTGCAGGCGCCCGAAGGTCCGGAGTTTCGGAAAGGCGTGGAATTGATTAACCGTCAGTTTCACGACGCGCTAACGAAATTAGGCGTCGAGCCACTGGAAGCTGAAGGGCAGCCGTTCGATCCCAACTACCACCAGGCAGTACAAATGGTGGAAACGGATGAAGCCGATCACAATCACGTGGTTGACCAGTTGCAGCGCGGGTACAAGTTGAAGGATCGTTTGCTGCGCCCCGCGATGGTGCGCGTCGCGCAGAATTCAAAGAAATCGTAACCGGCGAGATCCGGAGTTCAGGGCTGGCGCATGGCGCGAGCCTGTCAAAGCAGGTACATGTCTACGGCAACCAACGCAAAGCGCGATTACTACGAAGTACTCGGTGTGGTGCGGACGGCCTCCGATCAGGAGATCAAAAGCGCTTACCGCAAGCTCGCCATGCAATATCATCCCGATCGCAATCCTGACGATCCAAATGCCGAAGAGAGATTTAAGGAATGTTCGGAAGCCTATTCTGTGCTGGCCGATCCGCAAAAGCGTGCTGCCTATGACCGCTACGGTCATGCAGGCGTAGGAACGGCCGCAGGTGGTGGTGGAGTGGATTTCAACTCCGTGATCTTCCAGGATTTCAGCGATGTCTTCAGCGACCTGTTCGGCTTTGGCGATCTCTTTGGCGGAGGCGGCGGTCGGGGCCGGCGCTCGCGCGCACAACGCGGTGCGGATCTGCGCGAGGATATCGATCTCGATTTCGAAGAAGCGGTATTCGGCATTACGAAAGAAGTGGAAGTTCGCAAGCACGAGGCCTGTCAGAAGTGCGCGGGTTCGGGTATTGCTCCGGGCAAGTCCGCGCAAACTTGCCGCACCTGCGGCGGTCGCGGCCAGATTCGTTATCAGCAGGGATTCTTCAGCATTGCGAGGACCTGCACGGCTTGCGAAGGTACCGGCCAGGTGGTCACCGACCCATGTACGGATTGCCGTGGGCAGGGACGGGTGCTGAAGACGCGCAAACTCGAAGTGAAAGTCCCAGCAGGGGTCGAAGACGGCACGCGCATGCGTTACAGCGGGCAAGGCGAGCCTGGCGCGTACGGAGGGCCGGCTGGCGATCTCTACGTCGTGCTGCATGTCAAAGAGCACGCCTTCTTCGAACGAGATGGCCGCGATCTCCGCTGCCGAATCCCGATTTCCTTTGCGCAGGCGGCACTCGGCGCAGAAATCCAGGTTCCGACGCTCGAAGGTACGCACACGTTGAAAGTACCTGAAGGCACGCAGAGCGGAGCCGTATTCAAGATTCGCGGCAAAGGCGTGCCTTCCGTGAACAGTCATGGTAAAGGCGATCTGCTCGTAGAAACGAAAGTGGTCACGCCTTCCAAACTCACCAAACGGCAACGCGAATTGCTAATGGAACTAGGCGAGATTGCTCATGTGGAAAACAAGCCCGAAGCCAAAACGCTCTTCAGCAAAGTGAAGGATATGTTTAGTTAGGGGTCAGTGGCTAGCGGTTAGTCAGAGCCGTGCCGTGGGTGCGGCTTTTGTTTTGCTCTAGAATCATTCTGCTGTGTGCAGGTGGCCATTCAGGCCTCCCCTTTGCTCGACTTAGGCTTTTTAAACCAGCCACTAGCCACCAACCGCTGGCCACTTATTATGACTCGCCGCCGCTGGATCGCCGACGAAGTGCACGACAACCGGGCGCTTCTCCTTGGTGCGAACGCGCAGCATCTTGTGCGCGTCTTGCGCGCGCAAGTTGGACAGCAATTTGAGATCGCGGTGAACGGCGAAGTGAAACTTGGCACGGTTGTCGGCTTGTCCGACCATCGCGCCGAATTCGAATTGGGCGAAGACCTGCGCTCGGCCCCACTGCTCGACCTAACACTGCTGGTTTCCATCTTCAAGTTCGATCGCATGGAGTGGGCCATTGAAAAGGCCACGGAGCTTGGGATTTCAAACCTGATTCCGGCGATCGCGCGCCGTACCGATGTTCACCTGGTGAAAGCCGCGAACAAGCGCGTCGACCGTTGGCGTCGCGTGGCCCATGAAGCGGCGCAGCAGTCACGGCGGATAAGCGCCCCGGAAATTGCCAGTCCTACTAAACTCGCCGACGCCATTGCTACCATCGCAGGAACTAAAATCCTGCTCGCTGAGACCGAGCAGGAGAACACGCTCAAATCTCGCCTTCATCGAGCATCCGCACCAATGACCCTCGCCTTCGGCCCGGAAGGCGGCTGGACGGAAGATGAAATCCGCCACTTCGAAGCTGCCGGATGGCTGACGGCGTCGCTTGGATCGACAATCCTTCGCGCAGAAACGGCCATCATTGCTGCTGTCGCTATCACCGCTTCGGAACTAAGCCAGAGTGCCTAAGGCTATTTCCAAGTTGCTGCACTGGGACGTTTTTCTCCATAATGGACCTTTCGCTTTTTCTGCGCCATGAGGCACAAGCCCACGGGACAGCTCGCCATCGATTTTGCCGCGCCGCGACCGCAGCGTTCAGTTGAGTTTTCTTCCGAGCAGCGCGAAGCTATCGAGCACGTGCACGGGCCCATGCTCGTAGTCGCGGGCGCGGGCACTGGTAAGACCACGGTACTGGTTCGCCGCATCGTCTGCCTCATCCGCAACGGCTACGCCCGACCGGATGAGATCCTCGCAGTGACCTACAGCGAGAACGCCGCGGCCGAATTAAAAAAACGCGTCGCGGCCGAACTCGGCAGAGACGTCAATTTTCGTGCCTCCACCTTTCATGCTTATGGTTTTGGTCTGTTGAAAGCCGCCGGTCGCGGCTTTGAAGTTCTCGATAATTTCGACCTGTTCGTCTACCTGCGTCGGCGCTTGCACGAATTGCCGTTGCGAGTCTTTGTCAAGGCAGCAAGTCCAGGGAAATTCCTGAACGACCTCAGCGCCTTCTTTGCGCGCTGCGAAGATGAGCTGGTCGACGTCGATCGCTACGAGCGATATGTCGCTGATGTAGCTGCCGGGAAGGTTCCGCCGCCGCGTACCGCGCGCTCCAAAGATGCCGATGAACTGCCCATTCCAGAATTGATTGTGCGTTGTCAGGAGATCGCCGCCGTTTTTCGCCGAGTGCACGGCATGCTGCAGGAACACAATCTCGGCACTTTTGGACAAATGATCAGCGGCGCAGTTCACCTGCTTGAAAATGATCCTGCTGCCCTCGCCGAAGCGCGCAAGCACGCACGATTCATTCTCATCGACGAATTCCAGGACTCCAACGTCGCACAGATCCGGTTAGCCAAGCTGCTTGCCGGCGATGAGCAAAACGTTTTCGCCGTCGGTGATCCCGATCAGGCCATCTACCGATTTCGTGGCGCCACGGCGGGCGCATTCGAACATTTTCAGCGCCAGTTTCCCGGCACTAAACACGTAACCTTGAGCGAGAACCGAAGATCGTTGTCGCCGATCCTTCGCTGCGCATTTCATGTGATCGATCAAAACCCGGCGGTGGCGCTGTCCAAAAATGCGCCTTCCAAACGAGCTGCGCTCACCTCCGCGCGAGAGGGCGACGCGAGACGCGAAGGTAAGAAACTAGTTCCCGCTCCAGTCGAGATTGTTACCACCTGCGGACATTCCAACCTGGCGGAAGCCAGCGATATTGCCGCCCACATCGACGGCATAAGAGCACACTGCGCGGGCCACGAGCGCGAAGGAACATTGCACCCGTGCCGGTGGTCCGATTTCGCCGTCCTGTACCGCCAACACAATCATCGTGACGAACTGATTGAGGAACTTGCCTCTCGCAATATCCCCGTCAATGTAAAGGGCGTGAATGTGCTCGACACTCCCGAAGTGCGCGACCTGCTTGCCGGGCTGCGCGTGCTGCAGAATGCGTCCGATGGCATCAGCCTTGTGCGCCTTGCTGCAATGCCTAGATTCGCCATTGACGGTGAAGAGCTTCGGGCAGCGCTCAACGCCGCCAGAGAGAATAAAGACCTCATCCCCGCTCTCGAACAGCTAAAGGGCGGTCCAGAGCTGGTGCGCGCCGTTGGGGAGGCGCAGAAGTCTGCGCGCGCGAAGGAAATGGATGCGCTCGCGTGCCTCAAAATCGTGCTAGGCGAGTTCGGCATACCAGTAAATCCGCCCGTGAAGGCGCTGCTCGCGTTTATCGAGTGCTGGAAGAGGAAGCCGATTACCGAGACCGGACAGCTTACCGAATTTCTAGAATACCTCGACTTCTTTGTCGAAGCCGGTGGCGCCATCACTCTCGATCAGACGCAAGCGGAACTTGAAGACGCAGTTCAGTTGATGTCTGCCCACGTATCCAAAGGCCTCGAGTTTCCTCACGTGTTCATCATTCGGGCGACGACCGGATCGTTTCCAAGCAACTTCAAGGAAGTCTTATTCGAATTCCCGCAGGAGTTGCGCGATCCCTTAACCGCAGCCGAATGTGACGCGAAGCACTTGCATGCCGAGGAGGAGCGCCGGCTTTTTTACGTAGCCATGACGCGGGCACGGGACACACTGGCGATCTATGCGAAACAGGGCCGCGGGAAAAAGGACTCGAGTCCGCCCGGCTATCTACGCGAGTTGCTGCACGAGAAGGGTATTGCTGATGCGTTTCGCCATCGAACTGCTGAATTTCGAAGCGAGATGACGGCTGCCGCCACCGCTTTCACGTCTACGCTTGGCGAATGGTTCGCATTGCCGCCGCGAGCCCCAGCGCAGCAACTGACACTGAGTGCAACCCGCCTGGAGACGTATAACCGCTGCCCGCTGAAGTACAAGATCGAAACGCAGTGGAATATACCCGACGAGCCGGTGCCCGCCATGCAGTTCGGCAACGCCGTGCACACGGCACTCAAGGCATACTACGATTCTGTCATCGCCAAACGGCCGTTGACGCGCGACGTATTGTTGGCTTGCTTCCTTGAGCAACTTTCAATTTCTCGTTTCGAAGATCCGCTACAGTTCGAACTTTACAAGAAGCAGGGACTGCAGCAACTCGGAGACTTCTTCGATTTGCGTGCGGCAGAACCACTCCCCGATGTCATCGCCACAGAGAAGGTTTTTCATTTCGAAGTTGCAGGCGTGCGTGCAGTCGGCCGAATGGATCGAGTCGACCGCAATGGTGTCGGCCTTGTCATCACCGACTACAAAACCGGATCGCCCCGCACCGACGATGACGCAGAGAAGAGCCTTCAGCTATCGATTTATGCCACGGCCGCTCGACGCGAGTGGGGATCGCTTCCTGTGGCGCTCCGTTTCTACAACCTCGAGACCAACGAAGCAGCGACTACGGTTCGGACTGAGGAACAGGTTCGCGAGATCGAAGCGGTGATACGCGAGACTGCAGACTCGATCAACGCCGGCGAATTTGGAGCAAAACCGGGCTTTCACTGCCAGTGGTGCGGGTACCGGACGCTCTGTCCGGCAACCGAGGAGCGGTTGTATTCAATTTCCTTGAGTAGCGCGAAAGCCGCGAATTAAGCGGGTTTGAGGCATTCCTGCCGGGGAAAAGCCTGAATCATTCAGAGACGATCTGCGCGGCGCCGAAGCGCAGCTCTTGCATAAGCGAAAGTGCCCGCAAAAAAGATTAGGGGACGCATCCTGCGTCCCCCAGTTACTTCTAGCGTGAGACCTAGCTTACTTTTTCTTGCTGGTCTTCTTCGCTGACTTCTTCGTCGCCTTCTTGGTTGCCATTAGATCTATTCTCCCTTCTGAGTTTCAACAGTCGCAACGATAATCCGTTGCAATTGCTTGAATGTATAGAGTTATTCAAAAACGAAGTCAAGAGAAAAATCGGAAGTCATCAAGAGCTTCATACCCTTCGATAGGTACGATGGTCACCTTCGACGATGCCGTTCCGCGCATACACCAATCAGTAATGATTCGCAGCCATATCTCAAGCCGCATTTTCAGTGGACGAAACGTGCACCGATACCGGCGATGCTGTCTTGCATGAAGTGCGCCATCATTCCCGGACGCAAACTCTTCCTCCAATACGCGAGTAGTCCGAACATCACTCCGTAGACAGCGATCAGCACCATGCGTCCTGCTCCTTCGTAGCCATGCGACAATCCGAAGACGATTCCCTGCGCGAGAATGCCTATCCAGATGCTGCTGGCGATCGCGCCAAGCTGCCGCTGAAGGTATCCGCGGAAGATGATTTCTTCGCAGAAGCCAGCAGTCACGGCCACCAGAATCCAGATCACCGTTTCCAGCGTGCTGTGCGGGATCAAAAAGTCGATCTGCCTCTTCATCTCATGAACTTTTGCATTGTTGGCCATGCCCATGGCATACCCAAGGCCTGCCAGCACCATCGCGGACACAATCCAGAAGCCCACTGCAATGGCAACATCGAGTAGTGCGGCTTCTGGCGTGCTCCATCGGCCGCCAACCAATTCTGAAAAACCAACCCTGCGCTTTCGCCGGATGCCCCAGGCGATATAGCCCACGATGATCCATTCGAAAATCATGGTGATCACATAGAAATAAACCAACCCCGCATGTTTGGCTGCATGAGGCTGTGTCTTGGCGCCTCCCATCGAGAACACAATCAGCAGCACGATCAGCGCGATGGTGTGCCAGACTGGAGCAATCAATTCGTGCTGCCTGGGTTGGGTCTGCGGAACGGGAGTAGTCGCGTCCAATGATCCTCCGTGAGCGGGGAAAGCATCCGATGCCTTCGACGCTCATCCAACTAGTTAGAGCAGCGTGTTAAACACGCGCTTGCCCGCCATCTTATAATGTCGCGTCCCGGCGGTATGACTAACTTTTGTTAGTCACCATAGTCATGTGAGGTGTTGTCGCTATGTACAGTCCTGATGACGTCGTAATCATTTCGGGTGTTCGTACTCCGATCGGCAAATTCCAGGGTTCTCTTTCCGAGTTAAGCGCGCCCAAGTTGGGCGCAATTGTGGTTCGCGAAGCAGTGAAGCGCGCCGGTATCAAAGATCCGGACCAGGTGAACGAGTGCATCATGGGCAATGTTGTTTCTGCAGGACTCGGTCAGAATCCCGCGCGACAAGCGGCCCTGTTCGGAGGCCTGCCACCCCAGGTTGGTGCTATGACTATCAACAAAGTCTGCGGCTCTGGCTTGAAAGCTGTGGCGCTCGGAGCACAGGCAATTCAAACCGGGAACAGCGCAGTGGTGGTAGCCGGAGGCATGGAGTCCATGACCAATGCCCCATACCTGCTTCCGCAAGCACGCAAGGGGTATAGGCTCGGCAACGCGCAGATTATCGATTCCATGGTGCACGACGGTCTGTGGGACATTTACAACGACTACCACATGGGGAATACAGGGGAGAACGTTGCGGAGAAATATCACATTACCCGCGACGAGCAGGATGAATACGCGCTGAACTCGCATCGCAAAGCCGTTGCGGCGATCAAACAATGCCATTTCAAATCGCAGATCATCCCTGTTGAGGTCCCCGGAAAGAAGAAGGGTGAGACCGTTCTGTTCGAGAAAGATGAGTCGCCACGCGAAGAGACGACGGTTGAAGCACTTCGCGCACTGAAGCCTGCCTTCAAGAAAGACGGCACCGTAACCGCTGGTAATGCGCCGGGTGTGAATGACGGAGCCGCAGCTGTGGTTGTCACCAGTTACCGCAAAGCCCAGCAACTCGGCGCGAGGCCGATGGCGCGCATTGTGGCTCAGGCGACCAGCGGAGTGGATCCGAAATGGGTGATGATGGCGCCGGTCGATGCCGTTCGTCAGATCTGGCGCAAAACCGGCTGGAAGAATGAAGAAGTGGATTTGTACGAGCTGAACGAAGCCTTTTCCGTGCAGGCAATCGCTGTCTCGCGAGAACTCGGTCTCGATCCCGAGAAGGTCAATGTGAATGGTGGCGCGGTAGCGCTGGGCCATCCCATTGGCGCGAGCGGCGCACGTGTGTTGGTTACACTGCTTTACGAGATGATCCGCCGCGACGTGCACAAGGGCATAGCCGCACTCTGCTTAGGCGGAGGCAATGCCGTGGCCATGGCGATTGAACGGTAGCGCTCTGCCGTGTGTCTGGCAGCCTTCATCTGAAATGGACCGGAGCTTTGGTTTGAGCATCTGAGCTTGAATGGAACTCCTACGCCATCAGGCTTTGCTATCCGAAGCGGACGGTACCTTCATCTGTAGCCGTTGCGGTCTGATTAATCCATCCGAAGATCAGCCGTGCATTCCCGTGAACGTGGAGCCCTCGAGCGACCCGTATCGTCGAGATGAAGAGGAAACAGCTTAATTGGAAGCAGTGATGGCTGCGGTTGCGGAAGAAGCGGCCAGCGGCAGGGTCACGGTAAAGGCTGCGCCGCCTCCTGGTGCGGGTTGGAATTCGATTTTTCCGTCGCTGGCTTTTACGATAGCCATGGCTACGCTCAGTCCCATGCCGACTCCGCGGCCCGGGCGCTTGGTGCTGTAGAAGGGATCGAAAATCCTGGGCACCACGTCAGACTCAATACCGGGGCCGTCATCTTGAAATGTCAAGCGAACACTTCCATCGCTATGACGCACGCGGATGCGAATCGTTCCGCGATCGCGCACTTCGCGAATCGCCTGTTCGGCGTTAACAATGAGGTTCAGGAACACCTGCATGAGCTGGTTGGCGTCACCCTCAAACGGTGGGAGGGAAGTGTCCGGGATGAAGTCCACGGTGATGTTGTTCATCCGCAGCGAGTACTGGTGCAGCATGAGCGTGCGCTGAATGAGTTCATTTGCGTTGACACGCGTTTTACCCGGTGCTGGCGGGCGCGAAAAGAACAGCAGGTTCTGCACGATCTCGGCCGCGCGCCGCACCTGCTGTTTCAGAAGCTGCAAGTGCCGCGCTGAGCTTTCATCAAGCTTTTTAGCGTCCAGCAGCTCCACTCCGCCCATAATCGCCGTCAGCGGATTGTTGAGTTCGTGGGCAAAGCCGTCGACCATTTGTCCCATCGCTGCCAGCCGCTCCGAATGCATCAGTTGCTGTTCCATCTGCTGAGCGTCAGTAACATCACGCAGTGAGGCCACTACGCCGACGGGCTTGTTTTCTGCGTCCAGTAGTTGGCTGGCACTGCAGCGTAGCCACCGCCAGTTGCCATCGCGGCGCGCCGCCTCGAACTCCGTCGTACCTGCTTCGATGTTTCCGGACAGCACATCGTTCAGCAACTGCACCAACGCCGATGTGTGAGCATGGACGTTGAATATCTTGCCGACCAGTTCTTCCGGAGCGAACCCCAGCATTTCCCGGACACGTGAACTGGCGAATGTGCACCGGTATTCGTGATCGAGCGCCAGAATTGCGTCAGGGAAGCATTCGATCAGCCTCCGGTTGAATTCTTCCTGTTGCTGCAGGCGTTTTTCGATCTCGCGCCGTCCGCTGATGTCCACGAGCGTTCCCTGGAAGCGCACGATGTTGCCTTCCATGTCAGAAATGGCGCGGGAAGAATTCAGAACCACAACCACACTGCCGTCTTTCTTCCGCAGTCGCATTTCACGGTCACGCAAAGTTCCCGCGCGTTCCAGTTCTTTCATCAGCATCTGCCGATCAGCAGGGTCGACATAAAGGTCGGCCGCATTGGAGGCGAGGAGTTCCGTCTTACTTGCGAAGCCGAGCATGCGCACCATCGCCTGGTTTGCGTCCAGAATGCGGCCGGCGGGCGTAGTGAAGTAGACCGCCTCGTGCAGGGTTTCGAACAGTTCCGTAAAACGCGATTCGCGCTCGCGCTGATGGGTAACGTCACGCCCAAGAATGCTAAGGCCACTAACCGTCCCGTCTTTGACGATGGTGTTGACGGTGCAATCGAAATATCGGATTTCTGTCTGGCCTTTGAGGCGAACTTCCGCGCTGCCTTCCCAATGCTGCCGCTCCAGGATCCGAGGCAAGATCTGAGTCGCCTCATTCGAGTCGGGCCGGTCAATAAATTCATCAAGACGATGCCCGATAAACTTCGGGAACGGCACCTGAAGCATGTTGGCGAAAGCCCGGTTTGCGGCGTGCACGGTGCCATCCAGGCTTATAGACAATGCGATGTCATCAATGCTGTCGACGAGATCTCGAAATCCGCGTTGGGATTTCTGTATCACCTGGGCCAGTTGCTCGAGCTGATATTCAGTAGCCGGCGCAGCGGCCGCCTGCTGCATGCCTCGTACTTCGCCTTGCAGCGCGGCGATCTGTCGACGCTTGCCGGCTACAAATACGGCGAATGCAAATACCAGCAGGACCGTGACGATGGGAATAAGCCTGAATAACGAAGACGTCGAACTGAAGCGCTCCCACGAGGCCGCTCCCACCCCGGTAGCCAGCAATGCGACGAACAATAGGAGGTAGCGCCAGAGCTTACGCTCTTCGCCCTCCAATTGCTGCAATCGTCGGCTTGTTTCTGACTGCGGGCTGGTTTCCTGCTCCATCGGCGCACCAATCTCTCGGCGAGGGGTCCGGAACACGTGGCCAGATAGTATGTTCCGGGATCACGCGAATCAAGTGTAAGTAGCCCAAATCTCACCTTACTGCGGTACATGTCACATGGCGTGGCCAGCAGATCACTGAAATGCCACCTCCGTAATTGGTATACTCGCGCGCTTTTAGCTCTCTGGGTAAGGGATTTCACGGAATGCTCTATAAAATGCGCAGCGCGGCCGTTTATGGGATTGATGCCAATGTGGTAGATGTCGAAGTGGATGTCTCCGGAATCAAGACCAATGACGAGCGCTTTACGACCGTTGGCCTTCCCGACGCGGCTGTCCGGGAAAGCCGCGACCGCGTGAAATCTGCTCTCAAGAACTGCGGTTACGACATTCCGCCCTGCCATATCACCATCAATCTGGCCCCGGCAGACATTAAGAAGGAGGGTTCCGGTTTCGACCTTCCGATGGCATTGGGAATTCTGGGCGCCTATGGCGGACTCACAATTAGATCGGCAGACGACCATGTGCTCGTTGGCGAGCTGTCGCTCGATGGCACTATCCGGCCGGTCCGCGGGGTTCTCCCCGTCGCAGTCGCCACACGGGCCAACAGGATCAAAAACCTCATCGTGCCGGAAGCAAATGCCAATGAAGCTGCCGTAGTCACCGGAGTGACGGTGTATCCCGTCAAGTCGCTCATGGATGTGGTGCATTTCCTGAACTCGGGTAACGGGCTCCAGCCTGTAAAGATCGATAGCCTGGCACTGCTGAACAGGGCACAACAATTCGCCGTCGATTTCAAAGATGTTCGAGGCCAACTCACCGCCAAGCGCGCGCTGGAAGTTGCCTGCGCCGGCGGCCACAACATCCTGATGATCGGACCTCCGGGGTCGGGCAAGACCATGCTGGCCAAGCGCATCCCGACGATCCTGCCGCCGCTGACCTTCGAGGAAGCGTTAGAGACCACCAAGATTCACAGCGTCGCAGGCATCCTTGACGCCGGCACTGGGTTGGTCGGGATGCGTCCCTATCGTTCCCCCCATCACACCATCTCCGATGCAGGCTTGATCGGCGGCGGTGCTGTTCCTCGCCCAGGCGAAGTTTCACTCGCTCACAATGGCGTGCTTTTCCTCGACGAGCTACCGGAGTTTCCCCGCAATGTACTCGAAGTCATGCGCCAGCCTCTCGAAGATGGGACGGTATGCATAGCTCGTGCGGCGATGTCGCTCACATTTCCCGCGAGGTTCATGCTTGCCGCCGCTATGAATCCTTGCCCCTGTGGCTATTCCGGGGACCGCACACGCGAATGCCATTGCACGCCCGCAATGATCCAGCGCTACATGTCGAAGATCAGCGGGCCCCTGCTCGATCGCATCGACATCCACATCGATGTGCCTGCCGTGAATTACAAGGAGCTTCGCGGCAACGCTGCTCCAGAGGGTTCCGAGCAGATTCGCGACCGCGTGGTTCGTGCGCGTGAGGTACAACTGAATCGCTTCGCGCAAGCAAAGGAACGCATCTACAGCAATGCCCAGATGAGTTCCCGCCAAATTCGTACTTATTGCGATTTGTCGACGGATTGCGAACGCCTGCTGGAACGCGCCATCACTCAGCAGGGACTCAGCGCGCGTGCCCATGACCGCATCCTCAAAGTCGCACGCACTATCGCAGATCTCGAGGCCGCACCGCATATCGAAGCCAAGCACATTGCCGAGGCTATTCAGTACCGCACTCTTGATCGCACCTACTGGGCGTAGGCAATCCTCACACAACCTTCGGTTTGTTGTCTCTCATCTCTTGTGAGACTCTGTTTCAGCGTGATTTCACAGTGAGGGACAGTATGATTCGCAAAACCCTGCTCTTGTGCCTGCTGCTGACCGGCGTAGCCGTTTGTGATCAAGTGCAGTTAAAAAACGGCGACAAGATCACCGGCAAAGTCGGTAAACTCGACTCCGGCAAGTTGACCATTAAAACCGACTATGCAGACGATGTAACCATCAAGTGGGCTGCGGTCGAAAAGGTCACTTCCGATACGCCCATCTATTTGCCCGGACCGAATCAGAAGACGCTTGCAGTGAATACTATCGAGCGCGCGGACAATGAGGTCATCGTCTCAGGCACCAACACCCCCGAAACACGCATTGCGGCCGCCGATGTGACTCAATTTCGCGGCGAACCGGAGCAGAAGGCATACGAGCATTCGCTGCATCCGGGAATCATGCAAGACTGGGTGGGTGGCTTTAACTTTGGACTGGCGTTGGCGCGCGGCAACAGCCAGACCACGAACATCTCCTCGGGATTGAATGCCTCACGCGAAACCCTGCACGACAAGATTACGGCATACCTTACCTCCGTGTACGCCACGGATGCGATTCTGAACACGACCACATCAAATGCAATCCATGCCGGTGCGCGTTACGATCACAACCTCACGAAGAAGCTGTTCGCATACGGCAGTGCTGACTTCGTCTACGATCAGCTGCAGGCTCTGGACCTGGGCTCCATTATCGGTGGTGGCTTTGGCTATCACCTCATCGACCGCCCCACAGAGACACTGGATATCCTCGGTGGCATTTCCTGGACGCGGCAGGCCTACACCGGAGGTGTCGTGGATAGCTTTCCCTCAGCTCAGATCGGTGAAGAGTTCACCAAGCATCTTTTTGCCAATACTGATCTTACGGAGCGTGGCTTCTTCTATCCCGATCTGACGAATTCCAGTCAATACAACGCCGCCCTTGATGCTGGCTTGACCAGCAAAATTTACAAACGACTTACCTGGAATGTGACATTCAGCGATCGCTACACCAGTTATCCGCTGCCAGGAAAGAAAGATAATGATCTCATCTTCAGCACCGGACTTGGGATTGCTTTTGGCACTCCGGCAAAGTAGTTCTGGCTCATGGAATGAAATCAGACCGGCGCAGTGAGTTCTGCGCCGGATCACCTAAGCGACTCGTTGTACGAGCATCAGTGTTTCGTCGTCGAACGCCGGAGCCCCTTCGCGGAAGGCCGTCAAATCCTCGATGCAGTCTTCCAGCAACCGGGCGGTTCCCGCTTCGCGGCACCGGAAAATGAGTTGCGTCAACCGTTCCAATCCATATTCTTGATCTTTGGCGTTCACCGCCTCGGAGATGCCATCCGTATAGAGCAGAACAGCGTCGCCTTTGGACAACGTGAACCTGGTTGACTGAAACTCCTGGTCCGCAAACATGCCGAGCGGCATTGCCGACGCCTCGACCACTTCTACGCCTTCCTTCGTGCACACCACCGCTGGATTATGGCCGGCATTGACCAGTTCCAATCCGCCATCAGGAGTCACTTTGCCGGAAATGAGCGTCGCGAATTGCATGGGTAGCGTACTTTCGGAAAATACGCGATTTGCCCGTTCCACCATCTGCGAGAGGGGAATTCCCAATGGAACCAGCGTCCGAAACGTCGCGTTTAAATTCGCCATTAGCATTGATGAGGCAACACCTTTACCCGAAACGTCTCCCAGAAGGAAGTAAAGGGTCTCATCCGGCCCGGAAATCAGATCGCAGTAATCACCGCTGACCACCCCAAACGGGCGGTAATGGTACGCAACGTTCCAGCCGTCCACCCGCATGTTCCGCTTTGGAAGCAGCCGCATCTGTATCTGCGCGGCCAGCTCCAGGTCTCGTTCCAGCATCCGTTGCTGCTCTGGGGGCAAACACTCAAGACAGAACCTTGCCAGCGGATTGGTTAGCAGTTGCTCGTCTTCGACGCTTCCATGGCAGTGCTCGCACACGCCGAATGCGCCGTGATCGATCCGCTCCAGCGCGAGATCCACTTCTTTCATCAGGCGCACGAGCTGCGGTGTCTGGATTTCCGGCTGAGCCTGCTCCAATTGTTCCCGGCGTCGCAGAAGCTGAGTTTGCACCACTCGCCGCAAGCTGGTGCCGTTTTCGGCTGGTGAGGCAGGAACCATCGGGTCCATTTTGGGAGCTGTTGCCATTTTCAATTCTCCTGGCGAGACGATAGGCTCCATGTTGTGAGGAATCTATCCCCTAATTGATGGCAAATCAAAAGTTTCGTCGCAGCTTATTAGGTTGAAGGGTGATCCGATTCCGTATTCGGTCAAGCCGGTATCTGCACAATATTCCCTTGCAATTCATTGACTTAGTCGCTAGCCTATTGACGTATATTTAGCAACTTTGGTAAAGCTGCTTGCATCTATATTTTGTCGATCGACCTGCATTCCCTGGAAACTTCCAACTACAAATGCAAGCCGTGAGGCGGTCGTTGCGAGGCGTGCCGCATCTTTTGTTGCAGACCCGGGTTGAAATCCGTTAGGCCCTTTCTAGCCTCGTAGTGATCATATAAGGAGACATCTTGAAGACCATGCGCTCTGATCTCGTATTCGATGCTTTACATACGATGAGAAACCGGTATATGCTTTGCCAGCTAGCCTCCAAAGCTACCCGTCGGTTCCACCGTCCCAATACTCGTATCCAGGAAACTATGAACGAGGTCTTGGAGAAGATCGCGGTTTCGCCGAGCGAAGACGTGATGCGGATTCCCGAAGGAGCTCCCGAGGCGCAGAAGCGGGCTGCCTAACCAGCGCTTTTCCAGGCGCGCCCAATCCCGCTCGGCGCGCTTCAAGACTCAGTCTAGAAAGACCCCCCTTTTTGAAACACATTCCCCGTAGGTGAACATGACCATAGCAGAACTGAAAGAAAAGAACATAACCGAGCTAACCCGCATAGCTCGTTCGCTGGACCTCCCCGGTGCCAGCGGTCTGCGCAAACAGGACCTGATTTTTAAGATTCTTCAAGCACAGAGCGAAAAAGAGGGCCACATTTTTGCGGAAGGTGTACTGGAAATCCTGCCCGACGGCTACGGATTCCTGCGCTCTCCCGATTACAACTACCTGCCTGGCCCGGACGATATTTATGTGTCGCCCTCCCAGATCCGCAAGTTTGACCTGAAAACCGGCGACACCATCAGCGGCCAGGTCCGCCCGCCGCATGAAGGCGAAAAGTACTTCGCACTGGTGAAGATCGAAGCCGTCAACTTCGAATCTCCCGAAGAAGCGCGTAATAAGATTCTCTTCGACAACTTGACTCCCCTGTATCCGCAGGAGCGGATCAAGCTGGAAGTCTCGCGTGAAAATTCCAGCGCGCGAGTTATGGATCTGCTGACGCCTGTCGGCAAAGGCCAGCGCGGCCTCATCGTCGCCCCGCCGCGGACCGGAAAGACCATGCTGTTGCAGAATCTGGCGAACTCGATCACGACTAACCATCCGGAAGTCGTGTTGATCGTGCTGCTTATCGATGAGCGCCCGGAAGAAGTCACCGACATGCAGCGCTCGGTGAAAGGCGAAGTCATTTCGTCGACCTTCGACGAGCCGGCCGCCCGCCACGTTCAGGTCGCCGAAATGGTGATCGAGAAGGCAAAACGCTTGGTCGAGCACAAGCGTGATGTAGTGATCCTGCTCGACTCAATCACACGCCTGGCGCGCGCCTACAACACCATCGTTCCGCCCTCGGGTAAAGTGCTCTCCGGCGGCGTGGATTCCAACGCGCTTCAGCGCCCGAAGCGGTTTTTCGGTGCGGCTCGCAATATTGAAGAGGGCGGCTCGCTGACCATTATCGCCACCGCGCTGATCGATACCGGATCCCGCATGGACGACGTGATTTTCGAAGAGTTCAAGGGCACCGGCAACATGGAAATCATTCTCGACCGGAAGCTGGTCGACAAGCGCGTGTTCCCGGCAATCGACATCCAGCGTTCCGGCACGCGTAAGGAAGAGCTGCTGATCCCAAAGGAAGACCTGGCTCGTATCTGGGTCCTCCGCAAGGTGCTGAACCCGCTTTCGCCCGTGGAAGCTATGGAACTGCTCATTGACAAACTCGGAAAGGCGAAGAGTAACAGCGAGTTCCTGTCCAATATGAGCAGCCTGTAGAAGTTTGTAGTGCGGGCGCTTTCGCCCGCGCTGTTCCGCGCAGCGAGGATTTAGGCTTCGTTTTCGAACTGACGTTCAGTTCCGATCGAAGGTGATCAAAAGGCCTGGGCCAAGCCCAGGCTTTTTGTTTCTCGTTTTGATTTGGGTAGGGCGGACAGTCCTCTCCGCCTGATGTTCCTAGACCGCAACTCCCAGCACCGTGGCGGTGCATTTTGCACGATGATCGCGTTCACGCTCCAGGAGCGTGTCCGTCACGCTATCCACGATGGTGTGACCGCACAAGTCGCAAACAGACTGGATGAGAAGGCGGTCGCCTTCGCGTACGAGGGTCCGCGTATAGTTGGGAACTGGCATGGCTCTGTGCTAGTCCTGTGTTTTTGACCTTAGTACACCAGTACATATCACGCCGATTTCCTGGTTTCAAGCGCATGATTGTTAATGTTTGTGAAGTGTTTCCCGGTATCGAGAAACATGTCAATAGCCCAGAAAGCGCAAATTCCGCCTAAGACTCTCATTTTCATCGGTCAATAAATCCGGAATAACTGTCAGGCAGCTCCGCCTTGATTTGCAAGAATAGAAGTAGGAGATGCAGACTTCTCTTGCAGGCCCGAGTGCCTCTAACTGCTTCATTATGCGGGACGCTGGGACTAACTGGTTTATTATGCGGGACAGCTTATCTGTCCCGGAGCTAAGTCGTTTATTTTGCGGGACACACCCCGGCCCCTCCCCCTCCCCCTCTCCCGCAACGAGGGACCTGATACAGTGCTTCACGCGCCCATGACTTTGATCACCAGCCGTTTCGGCCGCTGTCCGTCAAACTCGGCGTAGAACACGCGCTGCCACGGTCCGAGATCGAGTTTGCCCTCCGTGATCGGCAGAATCACCTGGTGATGCACGAGAAGCGCTTTCAAGTGCGAGTCGCCGTTCGTCTCTCCGGTATTGTGATGGTGGTAATCTTCGCGAAAAGGCGCGAGCTCTTCCAGCCATTTGTCGATGTCCTGGATCAGTCCGGACTCATTGTCGTTTACGTAAACACCTGCCGTGATGTGCATGGCGGACACCAGTACCATGCCTTCCTTGATGCCGCTCTTTTTCACGGCGGCTTCCACCTGCGGCGTGATGTGAACGTATTCGCGGTGTTTCTTCGTGTTGAAGGTAAGGTGCTCAGTCAGGAAGCGCATCGTGGTCTCTCAGTCTATCAGCGACCCAGTCGAGAATTGAACGCAGAGAGCTGGCCCGCAACGGTAAATGAACCATGACTTGAGTAACCGCAAGTGACGTACCTCACAGTCCGACATATTCCCAGATGACAAAATAACCGGGAACATGACTCTCACGACTGATGAGGCACACGTAGACGTGTGCGCAGTAGCAACGCATCACCCAAAAGCTTCCAGCATCGTTAAGAGGTTGTACGCCAGCCTGCACAAGATCAGCGATTTCCTGAGAGATTTAAGCCTGGTGAGAACGGTCGTCTGTAACTGGCGCAGCAATCTCCGTCCATTTTCCATCATGCTTTATCCAAAGACCCATTTCCATGTTGGACCAAATGCCAAAGTGATTCATAAAAGTGGACACCTGCGGATCGGCCGCCGCTGGAGTGTTGCGCGGTTTCGACACTCTGAGTTGATAATTGCCGATGGGGGAACTCTTGAGGTGGGTGGCGAGAGCGAGATCTTTACGGGTTGCTCTATTATTGTCGATCCGGGCGCAACTCTGTCGCTCGGTTCCGGATGCGCAATTAACATGAATGCGCGAATCGCCGTATTCAATCGCGTGAGTATCGGGAATCGAGCTTTGATTTCAGAGAATGTGACAATCCGCGACAGCGATAATCATGCTGTGACAGGTGGTTCAGAGGTAGTTTCGGCTCCGATTGCGATCGGCGACGACGTTTTGATTGGCGTGAATAGCACCATCCTCAAAGGGGTCTCGATCGGCGACGGCTGCGTAGTTGCCGCCGGTTCAGTCGTTACTCGCTCGTTTGAGCCGCGAATGTTGATCGGCGGGGTGCCAGCCAGAATCATCCGCGCAAACGTTAACTGGAAACCATGATTCGTAATGACCCCGACCCAACTAGCGTAGCCAGTCGTTGTGAGAGTCTCAACTTTCTTGTGAAATGTCTCGGAGAGTGACAAGGCGTTTAGGATGACCGCCCTCCTAACTTGCCCTCTCCGACGTTTCCGCCATTTCCTGTTGCAGCGCGTGCTCGATCTCCTGTACCTCGTTGCTGCTTAATTGCAAATCGCCGGCCTCAATGATGCCGGACACCTGCTGTCTGCTTCGCACGCCAACAATTGCCGCGGTCACTGCCGGATTCTTCAGCGTCCACGCGATGGCGACCTCGCCGGCCGTTCGCCCGTGACGTTTTCCAATTTCCGCCAGCACCGAGGCGAGTTGCAGGTTGCGGGAAAGCAGCGGTTCCTGAAAGTTAGGATTGTTTCGACGCCAGTCATCGACAGGGAATTGAGCAATGCGCTCACGAGTCATGGCGCCACTGAGCAAGCCCGAATACATGGGCGAATAGACGATCACGCCAATATGGTTCTGCGCTGCGAAAGGTAAAACAGACTCTTCGATCTCGCGCGACAGCAGAGAATAGCGAGGTTGTAACGAAGTAATCGGCGCGATCCGTTGTGCGCGCTTCATTTGCGCCACATTGAAATTGGACACGCCGATGTACCGAACTTTCCCTTGCTCTTTCAGTCGCGCCATCTCGGTCCAGCCTTCTTCGATTTCCTCATCCGGTTCGGGCCAGTGAATCTGGTACAGATCGATGACGTCCAGCTGCAAGCGCCGCAGGCTTGCCTCTACTTCGCGCCGGATCGAGTCTGCTTTGAGCGATGCTCCCACCGTGCGGCTCTCATCCCATACGCGCTCGCATTTCGTAAAAATGTACGGGCGCTTGCTGCGGCCCTTCAGCGCACGCGCGACTACCTCTTCTGAATGGCCGAGGCCGTACACGGCGGCAGTATCGATCCAGTTGATCCCGCGGTCGAGTCCTTCGTGAATCGCGGCAATCGAGTCATTGTCATCTTGCGGACCCCAGGCGAACTTCCAGCCGCCTCCACCCATGGCCCATGCGCCAATTCCGATTCGCGTGATTCGAAGATCGCTGTTACCGAGTGTCCGAGTTTGCATTTATCAAGGCTCCTTACCAAGAGTGCAACTAATGGATGAACGAATGCCGTGATTAGACTGCGCTTAACATAACTTAATACAGGACGGGCACGCTGCAGAATTGGGACCGGGAATCACGAATGCATCTTTTCTGGACCATTCGGCCATGAAAAGACAGAATATCCCGCACAGAAGGGATCACTTAATTCATGCGGATTAGCTTCGTTAAGTTGGTTATCGGTGTAATCATCGCCTGCACCTTTGCTCTGGCACAGTCCGATCATAGTCCTTCTGCGGCTTCTTCGAATGCGGACTGGTCCGTCTACGGCGGCAATCTCGAGTCGACGCACTATTCGACGCTCTCCCAAATCAACCGCAGCAACGTCAGCCAGCTCACTGTTGCTTGGACGTACGACTCAGGCGAAAGCGGTGGATTGCAGACGAGCCCAATCATAGTCGACGGCATTCTTTACGCGTACACGCCCACCCAGAAAGTTATTGCGCTCGATGCGGACACGGGCAAGTTGTGCTGGAAATTCGACTCTGGAATCAATGGCACGCAACCGGCTCGTGGCCTTGCATACTGGACGGACGGCAAGGACCGCCGAATCATCGCCGGCATAATGAATTACGTTTATGCGCTCGACGCGGCGACAGGGCATCCGGTTGCAAGCTTCGGCCACAATGGCCGCATCGACCTGCGCGAGGGCTTGGGACGGGCACCGGAGAAGCAATCCATCGCGCTTACCAGTCCGCCGATCGTATATAAGGACCTGTTCATTGTGGGCGGACGCGAGCCGGAGACCCTGCCAGCTCCTCCCGGAGACATTCGCGCATACGACGTGCGCACGGGGAAGATGCGTTGGATCTTTCATACCATTCCGCATCCCGGCGAACTTGGTCACGACACCTGGCCCAAGGACGCATGGAAGACCAGCGGCGCGGCAAACAACTGGGCAGGCATGTCGATCGATCCTTACCGCGGCATCGTCTATGTGCCCACCGGATCGGCGGCTTTCGACTTCTACGGCGCCGATCGCGTTGGCGATGACCTATTCGCCAATTGCCTGATTGCTCTGAATGCCGAGACTGGTGAACGCGTTTGGCATTTTCAGGGAGTCAAGCACGATATCTGGGATCGTGACTTTCCTTCGCCGCCGGTACTCATGACCGTCCACCGCGACGGCAAGACCATTGATGCCGTTGCTCAGCCCACCAAACAGGGTTTCGTGTATCTCTTCGACCGGACCAATGGAAAGCCGCTCTTCCCGATCGAATATCACGACTATCCCGCCAGCAATGTTCCGGGAGAAGTAGCTGCGAAAACACAGCCGCTGCCACTGAAACCGGTGCCGTTTGCGCGGCAACGTTTGACAGAAGACTTGCTGACCAACCGTACGCCGGAAGCGCATAAGTGGGCGCTGCAGCAGTTCCGTAACTTTCGCAGTGATGGTCAGTTTGTGCCGTTGTCAGTGGGGAAAGACACCGTGTTTTTTCCCGGTTTCGACGGCGGAGCCGAGTGGGGTGGATCCGCGGTCGATCCCTCGACTGGCATTCTCTACGTGAACGCCAACGACATTGCCTGGACGGCCAGCCTCGCCGAAAACACGGAACACGATATAACGGGAAAGACCATTTATCAGAACCAGTGCAGCGTCTGCCATCGCGATAGCCGCGCCGGCTCGCCTCCGGATCTTCCGTCCCTGATCGACATCGGCCGCCGGATGAGTGCGGCCGATATCGCGCACGTCATCAACACCGGTAAGGGTCGCATGCCGGCCTTCAACCAGATCCAGGGAGATCAGTTGTCGGCGCTGATTGCATATCTCACGAGCGGTGAAAACAAAGACCTGGCGGGCAAAGACGGAGCCGTCGAGATGAAGTACCGTTTCACTGGATACCACCGCTTCTACGATCCCGACGGTTACCCGGCGGTCGCTCCCCCGTGGGGTACCCTCAACGCGATCGATATGAACACTGGCGAGTACGTGTGGAAGATACCTCTTGGCGAATATCCTGACCTTGTTGCGAAGGGCATCAAGAACACTGGAACAGAAAATTACGGCGGACCCATTGTGACCGCAGGTGGACTGTTGTTTATCGGCGCGACGAACTTCGATCGCAAATTCCGTGCCTTCGACAAATCCACTGGAAAGTTGCTCTGGGAAACAACGCTGCCGTTCTCAGCAAACGCGACCCCTGCGACCTACGAGATCAACGGGCGGCAGTACATCGTGATCGCCGCCGGCGGAGGCAAAGATCCAAAATTCGGATCCGGAGGTATTTACGTATCCTTCACGCTTCCTGCAGCGCGAAAATGAATTGCGTTTATCTCTCGGGCTGACAGCTGAAGTTTGCGGCATCGTTTGGATCGCCGCTGCCTTTGTATTTCGACACTAGCGGATAGACACAAAGTGGACGCGTCATCGTTATGCGCTCCGGTTTGTCAGGCGAGTGTTTCGAGGCAATGATTGTGCCCGGTGCGGTTCCCGTCTCAACCCAGTGTTCGAGTGCGGCTGCGACACCGCGTTCCGGATCGTCGAAGTTCAACTCACCTACCGCTCCGAATGAATCGGCTCCGGGACCGCCGGAACAATGTTGCATTCCCGGTACCATATAGAGCCGCACGAATGATGGCACGTCGCGCTTGCCCATCGTCGCAATCACGCTTTCGAAATAGTCGATGGTGTTCAGCGCCGGAATAGCCGGATCGTTCCACCCGTGGTAAAGAATCAGTTTCCCGCCTCTGGCTTTGAATGACTTCAAATCCGGATTGGTGGCATCCAAGGCGCCAGCAGTCTGTTCGGTGGCCTTGGCCAGCGCCGGATGAAGAGAAAACGTCTTCACGTCCCAGTCCGGTTTATCGAACACCATGTCGGAGAAGTACCCTTTGGCGAAAAACGCTATCAGAGCTTTCTGTGGAGACGGACCTGTAATCCAAATTCCCCAACCGCCCGGGCCTTCCTCCGCGCCGGGTAGATAACCGGGAAAGAGTTGCCGGCCTTTTGCGTCGACGATACCGCGATAGATCGTCCTGAGCGTCGCGATCTGCTTTTCTGTCAGACAACGGTCGGCGTTTTCACCCGTCTTGCAGGCAATTCCTGAAGGATCGAAGTGGCATTGCCTGGGATCGTTCAGAATTCCGTCTTTGACGCCATCTTTGGTATCGCAGGCCGCATTCACTGCGGAGGCGATTACCGCAATCTTTGCAGGAGGGATAAAACTCTCAGGATCTGCCGACAATGCCTGTGTGTCGACGGCGGCGAGGGTCAGCAGGCGCGTCCAGTAGTTCGCTGGGGCACCGGCAAGAATTCCATCGTAATCCTCTGGATAGCGCTGTGCCTCCATCAGGGCCTCGCGGCCTCCGTCGGAACATCCCGCGAAGTAAGAGCGCCGTGCCGGTTTTGCGTAATATGCCTGGACGACAGCTTTCGCAACGCGAGTCATCTCGTGAATTCCGCGGTAGCCGAAATCTGCAATCTTTTCGGGATGTCCGAGCGCCCACTCGGCATCGATGGGACTGCCGGTGTGGCCGGTGTCGGTTGCCGTTGCAGCGTAACCTTTGCTCATCGCGTAGCCAATCTGCTGATAATCGATCAATCCCGCGAATCCGCCATTTCCAATGCCCTGTAGTTTTCCATTCCAGTCGGTGACGGGGAGCCAGACCTCCAGTTTTATATCCGAGTCTGGTGTGGGCTTCGCTTCGGCAACAACGCGACAGAATTGTGGAAGGCTCTTATAAAAAGCTGAGATATTCACTCCGCTGAACGGCGCAGGAGGGCCGTTGAAGGTCCCCGCAGGTACCACTTTCGCAAGCGTGATGGTGGCGTCTGAGATCTTTAAGTTGGCGAGAAGCTCGCAAGAATCCTGCGTAAAGGCAGAGGCGGAAAAGAGCAAAAGAGATCCGAGCAGACAAGCGTGCAACCGCTTCATTATTGCTCCTATTGACACTGCAAATTCGCAGGAATTGTATACCTCAGAGTGGCAAAAGCTGAGTGCTGAGTGGCAAAAGTTGAGCGCAGAGCAGGATTGGGCGCAAAGACTTCTTCAATCTTGGGTGGGGTTCTGTGCTGTTGCTGCGGACTTTGTTTGACTAAATGGAAGCGGATCGGATCCCACGTCTGCTAAAAATTGCAGACGTGGGACACCAAGATACTTGATTACTTCAGATCGACGTTCTGCTTCAGCGGAAGATCCTGTGACGATCCGCCAACCATGAACGTGTACGATCCCGGCACCAGCTTCCAGGAATTCGCGCCTTCGTCGAAGATCGACAGATATTTCGGATCGATCGACACTTCGACATTCTTGCTTTCGCCTGGATTCAGTTGAACTTTGCTCCAGCCCACCAATCGTTTCGGAGGTTCGTTCGCGCTTGCCGGAAGGGCTACGTAGATCTCGGCGACCTCAGCGCCCGCACGCGCGCCAGTATTCTTCACCTCGAAACTGACGGAGGGCGAATTGCCGGGCGTGACCTTGAGCCCCGAGTAGCCATAGGTGGTGTACGAGAGTCCGTAGCCGAACGGGAAGAGCACCGGCTGCTTCTCGGCGTCGTACCACTTATAGCCGACCTTCAGCCCCTCGTCGTAGTTGACGCTGAACGTAGGTTTCGCTTCACCGGTGCGCATCACCGCTGCACGCCCTTGTGCTCCCGGAGGAGGCGTAACCAGTTTCGGATGTGGCAAATCTTCGACGCTACGTGGGAATGTCATCGGCAACTTGGCCGAAGGATTCACATCTCCGAAGAGAACGTTCGCAATGGCATCCGCACCCTTGCTTCCCGGATACCACGCTTCGAGTATGCCGGATATTTTATCCACCCACGGCATCGTAACTGCCGTGCCGCTCTCGATGACAACGATGGTATGCGGATTGGCGGCGGCGACTTGCTCGATCAGCGCATCCTGATTCTCTGGCAGCGAAAGATTCGGCAGGTCCATGCCCTCGCTCTCCCACTGGTGGGCAAAGACGATGGCGACATCGGAGTTCTTTGCTAGCGCTGCGGCGGATTCCGGATTTTCACCGGAATCGAACTGCACCTTCGCTCCCGGGACTTTCGCAGCGACTGCTTTCAACGGAGCATTGGGGAACCACACATGTTCTTGCCAGCGGCGGGGTGGTCCCGGAGGATCAACCTGGGCAGAGCCTCCGCCGGAAAGCACACCACTATCGGCATGCGATCCAATTATCGCGATGGACCGCACGCTCTCGCGATTCAGGGGCAGTATGTTGTTGGCATTCTTCAGCAGGACGATGCTCTGCTCTTCCAGCTTGCGCGCGATTTCGAATCCGCCTTCGACATCCACTACGGATTTCTGAGTTGGATAATCCACGATTCCGCTGGCGAATTCCGATCTCAGAACCCGTCGCGCGTGATCATCGAGCTGCGCCATCGGAACCTGCCCCGACTGTACCGCCTGCTTCAATTTGTCACCGTAGAACTCATCCATGGGCTCTTCGTTATCCAAACCAGCAGCAGAAGCTTTCACCGTGCTGTGGGTCCCGCCCCAATCAGAGACGACAAATCCAGGAAACTTCCAGTCGTCCTTTAGGACGTCGGTAAGCAGATATTTATTCTCGCAGGCGAAATCACCGTTTACGGCGTTATAGGAGCACATCACCGCGCCGGGTTGACCGATCGAGATGCCGATCTCAAACGCCAGCAGGTCTGTTTCGCGGAGCGCGCGTTTGCTGATGATGACATTCACGGAATTGCGCCCGCTCTCCTGGTCATTGGCGGCGTAGTGCTTGATATCGCCGATCACGTGCTGTGCCTGCTCGCACTTGATGCGATTGCCAACCAGTGTGCCGGCAAGAATGGGATCTTCGCCCATGTATTCGAAGGTGCGGCCATTGCGCGGTTCGCGCGTAATGTTCACGCCGCCGCCAAGGGTCATGTTGTAGCCCTGCGCGCGCAGTTCCCGCCCAATCAGCGCGCCGTATTCGCAGGCTGCCTGCGGGTCCCAACTGGCTGCCGATCCGACATTCGAGGGCAGAGCAGTCGAGTAGCGGCCATTTTCGGCGCTGCTGCGCACACCGTATGCGGCGTCGCTCATCTGGATGATAGGAATACCCAGCCGCGGAATGCCCACTACGAAACCTGCGCCGCCATTGCCAAGGTACGCGTTGGGACGGGGCTTACCCCACCCAGGCATGCCGTTGCCATGTACAAGGTCGATCTTCTCGTCCAGCGTGAGCTCTTTCAGCACGAGGTCGGCGCGCTGGTCCGATGACAGGCTCTGGTTCATCCACGGGTAGCTCTTGATCTTTTCTTCCTCGGCATTGTGCAACCGGTGCTGGCCAACAGCAGCGGGAATGGAGAACAGCATCAAGACAGACGCAAATACTGCGAGAAGCAGACGATCGGGCTTATGCATGGTTTAGTTGAGTATCCTCGGCAACTTATAGTTCGCTACATCATACCCGCTGACTTGGGGAGTCAGAGTATGCTTAACATATCTTTAGGTTTGTGACTCGGGAGGTTTGTGACTCGGGCGAGGTTGTGAACCAAAGAGTCGGCATTTCGAACTATTTATTTCAATCACGCGCAGGTACCTGCTAATCTAATGCGGTAGACAATGATTCTTACGTCCTCAATCATGCCCTGCTGTTGTTGTCTGTGCATCTGTACTTGTGTGCCGCGGGCGGATTGAGGAGCTCAGCAATCGATAAAGCGTAAAACAGGATTCCTCAACGGCCCACGACCAGATATCGTGGGCCGTTTTGTTTGCATGCAAGTGGAACGCGCGCTGTGAAAAGGAGATGAGATGAAAGTCGCGAAAGATGTGACACAGTTGATCGGCAACACTCCGCTGGTACAACTGAATAAAGTGACCAAGGGCAGCAAGGCGACTGTACTGGCGAAACTCGAGAGCTTTAATCCGATGGCGAGCGTTAAAGACCGCATCGGCGTCAGCATGATCGAAGATGCGGAAAGAGCAGGGAAAATTCAACCGGGGAAGACGGTCCTGATCGAACCGACGAGCGGAAATACTGGCATAGCGTTGGCCTTCGTCGCCGCCGTCAAGGGCTACAGACTCGTCCTTACGATGCCTGACACCATGAGCCTGGAACGCCGCGTTCTGCTCCGAGCCTTTGGTGCTGAACTCGTCCTGACGCCGGGTCCAAAAGGAATGAAGGCAGCCATCGCCAAGGCCGAGGAGATACTCGCCAAGACTCCGAATGGCTACATACTTGGACAGTTCGACAATCCCGCCAATCCGAAGATTCACTTTGAAACCACCGGGCCGGAAATCTGGAACGACACAGACGGCAAGGTGGATTTTCTGATTTCAGGCGTCGGCACGGGAGGGACTCTGACTGGCGTGTCTGAGTACATCAAGCCCAAGAAGCCTTCGTTCAAAGCGATTGCCGTGGAGCCGACTGAGAGCGCGGTTTTGTCCGGCGGCCAGCCTTCGCCACACAAGATCCAGGGGCTTGGGGCGGGTTTCATTCCGAAGATTCTGCGGACCGACTACATCGACGAAGTGATCCAGGTTTCGAGCCAGGAAGCGATCGAAATGGCGCGGCGCCTGGCGGTCGAAGAGGGCTTGCTAATGGGTATTTCGTCGGGCGCGGCGGTGGTGGCGGCGGTAAAGGTTGCGAACCGCCCGGAGAACGCGGGCAAAGTGATCGTTGTGGTGTTGCCATCGTTCGGCGAGCGTTACCTGACGAGCGTACTATTTGAGAATCTAAGAAATGAGGCGCAGCAGCTGACCGCAGTTGCGGTTTGACCTATGGGAACGGCTCTAGATTGGGTGCGGGAAGACATTGCGTCGGTCCTGGAGAACGACCCGGCGGCAACGTCGACATTTCAGGTGGTGGTTTGCTATTCCGGATTGCATGCGCTTTGGGCTTACCGGCTGAACCACTGGTTCTGGAACCATGATTTCCGGCTACTGGCGCGCTGGCTGTCACAAGTGGCGCGCTGGTTTACTGGAATTGAAATTCACCCGGCAGCGCAGGTTGGACGGCGACTGTTTATCGATCACGGAATGGGGGTCGTGATTGGCGAGACGACGGTCATTGGCGACGACGTAACACTTTACCAGGGAGTAACGCTTGGCGGGACGGGAAAGGAGCATGGCAAACGTCACCCGACGATTGGCAATGGCGTAGTCATTGGCGCTGGCGCCAAAGTATTGGGAAACATTCTGGTGGGAGACAATTCGCGTGTGGGCGCAGGTTCGGTCGTCCTTCGTAACGTGCCGGATAACTCAACGGTGGTTGGTGTTCCCGCACACATTGTCTTCCGCGACGGTAAGCGAGTAGTAATCACCGATCCCAAGCAGATCAACGACCCGCTCTCGGAAGCGCTGGCCGTGGTGGCTACGCAAGTCCGCGAACTGAAAGAGAAAGTGCGCAAGCTGGAGGGCGGCGTCGCGGATGATCATCACGGTGCAAGTTCGCTGCAGTCAGTGATCGAAATCGACTACCAAATATAGGCGACTATCCGCTCCCAGGCAGAACGAACTGCGATTTTATTGAAAAAATCACAGGGAAAGCAGAGTTCCGCCGTGCTACCCTGATGCACATTGGCAGAGGAGCGTTCTAACGCATGAAGGCGCTAAACATCTGCAACGGCAATAGCAACAGCTCTTGCTTCTTCGCTACTTAGGGTTTCCACATCCGGATGGTGGGCACGGATAGGGATCTTGATTTTGACTAAGAGCTACATTCGAAAAGTACAGTAGCCCTCCGAGAACCAAGGCAATCAGCGCAGCAGAGATCTTACGCATATTTGGGAGCCTCCATGGAATTGTTTGATGCTGGATTAGGCCTATATCAGCTCAATTTTGTCCTGAATATCTGGTTGCTGGGGTTACTTTGGAGAGCAGACCGAAAGCACTACTTCCTGGCATATACGGCCTTTCGACTCATTGCCACCATGGTACGGTTTCCTGCCCTGCTGGCCGGCGGGATGGACACCTACACAAAGGTATACTGGCTCACCAGCGGCATCCTGATCTTCGCCTGTGTCTGGATATTATGCGACTTTTTCCCGAAGTTGACCGTACCAATTAGTATCGCGGCCGTAGCTTTGTCCTTTATGCAACTGCTCCATCCGAGCGTTGCCCTCGAACGGAACGTCCAAATAGCCATGTTCGTGGCGTCTTGCTACGTCTTGATCCTGGACCGCAGGAACTTCGTGGCGGCTGGCTTGGCGATTGCGACGCTATTGCCGGCGGTTGGGGAATGGCAGGCCGTGTTACTCGGTGGAACGGCAATGCGTTTTGTCCCAAGCCTCGCTTTTCTGCTCGCGCAAGCCGTCTGGATTTTCGGCATTTTTAAGCAGCGACAGGAGCGGGTCATGCCGCATGGGTACATCGAACGGCATGTAGTGTCGTAATGGCCAACCATCCAATCTGGATAAAATTTTTGCGTTCGCGAATAGCTTCCTTTGCGCTTATTTATTGAATGCGTATCTGGCAGGGACTGCGATGTGCATCGGCGATCGTGCTGGTGCTCTTTGGCTTGACCGCGCCGTCGGTAACACAGGAATCGGTGCGCGTCGACGTCAATCTGGTTAACGTCGCTTTTTCGGTTCGCGATGAGCATGGCGGTTTAGTCGACGATCTCACCAAGGAGAAGATCGAGGTCTTCGAAGATGCTGTTCCACAGAAGATCGCGTTTTTTGCGCGAAGCTCCGACGTCCCCCTCACGTTAGATTTAATCGTCGACGTCAGCGGCAGTCAGGATCATTTCACCAAACAGCATCAGCACGATCTGCAGGTCTTTCTCAAGGAAGTTTTGGGACCGCACGATCGAGCTTTTGTCGTTTGTTTTGGAAATCACCTGCGGCTGGTCAGCGATTTTTCTTCGTCGAGTAAACAACTCATCGAGAGACTGAGCTCGTTCAAGAAGGGCGGCCGCGATTTTCCTGAAATCGGACCTAAAGAGAGCCGCGATCTGGGGACAGCTTTTTACGATTCCATCTACTACTCCGTTATTGAAAAATTGGCGGAAGAGAGCGGTCGCAAAGCGCTGCTTATCTTCAGTGATGGCGAGGACAACTCCAGTTCTCACGACATGATGACTGCGATCGAAACTGCCCAGGCGGAAAATGTGACGCTGTTCAGTATCCGCTATACGGAACGAGAACATGGGAAGCTGACTGCTCGAAACAAAAATGGAATCAGTGTGATGGAGCGGGTTGCCAAAGAAACAGGCGGCGATCAGTTCGACGCGGAGCAAACCGATCCGCGCACTTACTTCCGGCAGATCAGCGAGGAACTGCGGCACTCTTACGAACTGGCCTATTACCCGACAAACCGGGTGAAGGACGGCACCTTTCGAAAGATTTCGATACGCCCGGTGAACTCCGGACTTCTCGTCCGCTGCAAGACGGGATACTTCTCGAGAACGGCAGAACACTAGGTGCTTACCCAGGATCGCGCCGTTCGTAAGCATGTCATGAATTCTACTTCACCCAATCGAACCAAGCAGGCTCGAATCGGAGCCAGGGGTTGGGCACCAAAATCCCGACCTGTAGGGTTATAAACCTAGATATTTTCGTGAAATGCTGGTTTAGAATCGTCCCACTCTGAAGGGGAGGATCGGGAGAGTTCGAACTCCAACACCCCTTCCTGTCAGTGGCTCGAGAGAGCCAATCCCAAGCGCCACTGTAGTCGAGAGAATCAGTATCGCGTGTTCGCAACCATCTCTGGCCGAGGCGGAGCATGACTGTTTACGAAATCATTCAGCAGAAGGAGCAACAAGTGGAGCGGCTGACACGTGAGATCGCTGCTCTGCGCGAGGCGGCCCGCATGCTGGAGAACAGTCGCTCTGACGGCGAGGACACGGGCAGGCCGGAACAAGCACCGACCCAGTTTCCCTGAAGCTGCGAAGCTGCGCGTTCGACATCCAGGAATTTCCTATGGCTGAAGTTCGTCTGAACCTACCGTTTGAAGGGGTGAGCTATCCGGTAAAACGGAGTTATCTGCGGAGAGGACTTGCCAACGCGCGGCAAGTGAAAGCTCGTCTTGGTGCCGCCGGTGAAGCAGTTGTTCTCGATGTGAGCGAGAACGGAATCGGAGTGCAGTTGCAGATGCCGCTTCAACCCGGCAGTTCCGTGCCGGTTGATCTGGATTTGCCGGAGAGCGGGGGACACGTTCGTGTAGATGGCCGGGTGATCTGGTCCAACCCGGGCCGCAGGGCTGGAATTCGTTTCGAGAAGGTTCCTGAGTCCGCGACCCAGCGCCTAAAGCAATGGGTCAGCCGTGGACCACAGACGAGTGGCCCGAAGTCGGCGGAATCGCGCCTCGGAAGCTTGGATGAGAGTGCGGTCGATGTTGGCGGCGAGGAACCGGTAACGCTGGAGCATGCGCTGTCGCAAGTCCTCGCACGTGCCATCACCATCACCAAGGCGACTGGCGCTGCTGTCGCAATCGGTACATCAGAGAAGATGGTCTGCCGTGCGAGCCAGGGCAACGCGCCGGACGTTGGCGTTCCCATTCAGCCCGACTCGGGATTGACCGGGCATTGCATTCGGAACCGCGCTGTCGTGCATTGCGAAGACACCGATGCCGACGAGCGGGTGAATGCCGAAGCATGCCGCGAAATGGAACTGCGATCGGCCTTGGTGATTCCGGTATTTTCGGGGAAGAACGCGGACGAACTGAGTGGAATTCTTGAAGTATTCTCTTCGCGACCACGAGCGTTCACCGGCGATCACATTGCGAAGTTGGAGAAGCTTGCAAAAATCCTGGGAGTGGTTGCCTCCGACCTCGTGACGAAATTCGACGTCCAGGATACCGAGAAGACCGCTCCACAGAGCATTGTTTCTGAGCCAAAGCCGGGGAAGGCACACTCGCCGAGACGAATTGGGGAAAGATCGGAAACGAACTTCATATCGCAAGCAGCGGCTACAGCCACCGCGCGAGCACCTGAGGTTGCAAAGGTGATCTTGCCGGACGTGGTTCAGCCCGCAAACGTGGAGTTGCATTCTGGTGTCGCTGAAGTAAAACCTGCCGCGTTAGTGGCGCCGGTCGTGACTACACAGATCGCCGCGAAACAAGCTGCGGTTAAGTTGGCTGAACTCACAAACCAGGGCGCGGAGGCGAGTGCGCATTCCGCTCAGGACTTCAATGAATGGCTGGACCGTAGTTCGAAAGCTGCGGAAGCGAGTGTTGCCGGCGAAGCCGAGGCGCTGCCAGCGCCGTCGTTCCTGATTGAGCCGCCATCAAGCGCAAAACGGATTCAGGATTGGATTGCAGCTGCGAATCTCGAAGGAAGTTCGCTTCGGCGCGTATTGCGAGCGATCGGCGTAGTTGTTATTGCAATGGAAATTGCAGCGGCGCTGTTTCTATATAGCCGGTGGGACCGCAAGCGCAACGCAGCAGAGAAACATGCACAGGCAGCGATCGTGATCCCGCCGCCCAAGCCCGTGTTCTTTGAACCATCCGTCGCAGTGCCTACGGTCACGGTGACCGAGACGATCAATCCGCAACCGAAGCGTAAGACAAGAGCCGACGATGCGGCTGCCGCTGACGATGGCTCCGATGACGTGATCGTGAACCGGTTGGACGGAAGCGGTGCGACAAGTTCTGCCACATCAAACAGCGACTCGCAGAAAACCCAGCAGGCATCGGCGACAGCCGACACGGATTTGCCGGCACCGGCGCCAGCACCCGAGCAGGAGAACCTGGCGTCACTACGGCTGCCGGACGAAGCGGCGAAGCCATCGCTTGCTGTGAGGCTCTCAAGCGGAACGACGGGCGGCGCCTTGATCAAGCGAGTGAACCCAATTTATCCGGAGACAGCCAAGCTGTTGCGCCTGCAAGGGCAAGTGGTGGTTAAAGCGCACGTCGCGAAAGATGGATCGGTGAGCAGCGTGCGCGCATTAAAAGGCAATGAATTTCTGGCTGGGGCCGCTGAAGACGCGGTGCGGCAGTGGCGCTATTCGCCCATGAAACTGAACGGTGTCCCGGTAGAGATGGACACGACCGTTACGGTGCAGTTCAAGATGCCGAACTAGCCCGTGCAAACTCCTGCTTCCGGCGGAACGCCACGAAGAGCATACATGTAAGCGCGGCGATATTGATCCACGCGAACCAGTCTCCGGCAATGGAATAGAACGTCGTCACATGCGTTATCGGAATAGTCGCAACCAGCGATGCGAAAGGCGCGGCGTCGCTATGCTGTTGGGCAATTACACGAGCGCGCGGGTCACTGATGGTAAGCAGTCCTTCTTTCGCCGAACGAGCTACGGTGAATCCATTTTCCACTCCCCGCATCACTGCCATACGATCGTGATACCAACCATCCGTACCGAAATCCCATGCGGGAACTAACAGCAGAGCGATGCCGGCTTTCCCATAATGGCGGCTGAGAGCGGGAAAATCCATGTCCTTGCAGATCGCAATGCCGTGAAGAGTGGCACCATCGCTGAAAACTGAGTAGCTGGTTCCGGGGCGATCACGGCGCTCAAAGGCGGGGATCAAGTGGTGCTTTACATACGTTGTGACGGGCTGACCGTCGGCGCGATAGAACCGCGCCTCATTCAGGTAGCCGTTTGCAACGTGATGATCGATGCCCACGAGGATATCAACATGATTTTGCACAGCGGCGGACTGGAACATCTGGTCCATGCGCGGGATCTCGGCGTCGGCGACGTCAGCGACTTTCTCAGGGATGATGATTGTCTTCGCGCCCTGCGCAGCGAGTGACGGCACCTGATCGAGATAGCGCGCGAGAATGGCCATCCCTGCTTCTCCTGGCCTGGTCCCCGCGTTTTCGCGAACGTCAGAAGCAATGAGTCCGACCGTCACCTTCTCGGCGGGATTCGGCGGCGAAAGCAGGCGCAGTGTTCCGACGGAAAGAACGGCGATATACAAGATCCCGACGATTCCGGCAAAACGCCTCTTGTGACTGGCGGATGATTGGCTTACGAGTATGGCGGCAATGGTTGCGGGAAAAAAGAACAGTAGAAAGTCGATGCCCCAAACACCGGCGACTGAGGCTACTTGCAAAAGCGGCAAAAAATCCATTTGTGTGTAAGCGAGATTGGAGAAGGTGCTGTGTGGGGAAGTGACGGCATTCAAATATTCAAAGGTTACCCAGACTGACGGCAGCGCGAGGGCTGCTCGCCACAATGAGCCGCGAAGAAGAAATGCGCGGCTGAGGAGAACGCCGAGCCCGAATACCACTGCCGCGGAGACGACGGCAAGAACAAAGACCGAAAGAGGCAGACGTATAACCACGTGCAGGTAATTCCACCATGAGAATCCACCGAGCACCCATCCTGCGAAAGAAACGAGAAACGCGGCAAGCTTGCCGATGCGGGGAGCTAACACAAGCGCGGGTAGTGGCGCGATCCAACCCAACCACCACACAGGATGGAGTCCGCCGGCAAAGTACGACATGGCTGCGGTTACAACGACGGTGGCAAGCCCAAATTGCCAGGCTGAGCGGCTATCGAGAGGCTGATCGGTCATTGAGTCGGTCTCCGAGGGGTGTACGTCTTCAGCGAAAAAATTGTTTCATATGTTGTAACGAAGATTGTGACCAGGAGACGTTTTGTTTCGAGAATATGCGGCAGCGATTTACCATGTTTCACCACCTGCGGGGACGAATGAAAAAACTACTATGGTTGTGGCTGACGCTTCTGCTCGCAACGGCGGTTGCGGCACAGGACTACGACGTCGTAATCAAGAACGGACACATCATCGACGGCACGGGATCGCCCTGGTACGCGGCAGATGTGGGAATCCGCAATGGGCGAATCGCGGCTATTGGCGATCTACAGCAGGCGTCGGCGAAGGAGACGATCGATGCACATGGGATGGTGGTCGCGCCGGGGTTCATCGATATGCTCGGGCAGTCGGAATTGACGATATTGGTAGATCCGCACGTGCCATCAAAAATCTTCCAGGGGATTACGACGGAAATAACGGGTGAAGGATCGTCGATCGCGCCTCAGAATGATGCGATTCTGCAGGCGGACCGGGTGACCTATCAGCATTACGGCATCACACCGGACTGGAGAACATTCGATCAGTACTTTGCGCGGCTGGAAAAGCAGGGAATGGGGATCAACCTGGCGAGCTACGTGGGAGCAACGCAGGTTCGCAGAATGGTGCTGGGGGATGTAGACCGAGCGCCGAACCCCGCGGAACTCGAGCAAATGAAGAAGCTTGTGCGCGGGGCGATGGAGCAGGGAGCGATGGGCGTATCGACATCGCTGCAGTATGCGCCGGCGCCATACGCTTCGACAGAAGAGTTGATTGCCCTGGCGAGCGAGGCTGCTAGATATGGAGGTATCTACGCTACTCACATGCGCAGCGAGGGCGATGGCGTTCTGACAGCGCTGGACGAGGCGATCCGTATCGGACGCGAAGCAAAGATTCCGGTAGAGATCTGGCACATCAAGGCAGCCGGCAAGAAGAACTGGGGACGGATGCCGGATGTCGTCGCGAAGATCAATGCGGCACGTGATTCGGGAGTGGATATTTCCGCAAACACTTACGCGTACACCGCGTGGTTCAACACGTTCTCGGCGTTTGTGCCGCCATGGGCGCACAATGGCGGCGACACTAAGCTTGTGGAGCGTCTGAAGGATCCGGCTACCAGAGCAAAGATTCGCAAAGATATGGAGGATCCGAACGGCAAGTGGGATAACGAATGGCAGGAGATTCCCGGTCCCGAGGCGATCCTCATCTGCGTAGTACAGAATCCGAAGCTGCTGCCCATCCAAGGCGAAACCCTTGCTGAAGTTGCACAGGAATGGCACAAAGAGCCGATCGAGGCGTTATTCGACATCCTGGTCGAGGACCAGGCGTTTACATCGGTTGCTGTATTCGGTATGTCGCAATCCGATGTTGACCTGGCGCTGGAGCAACCGTGGGTGTCGGTTGATAACGATTCGCAGGGAACTTCGCCGGACGGGTTGCTGGGAAAGGAGCACCCACATCCGCGAGCGTATGGAACGTTCCCGCGAATCCTGCGGAAGTATGTGCGAGAGGAACACAAGCTGACTTTGCCCGACGCCATCCGGAAGTTCTCGGCATTGCCTGCGCAGAAGATGAAGCTTGCGGATCGCGGCGTACTGAAGCAGGGGTTGTGGGCAGACGTGGTAGTGTTTGATCCGAACACCATTCGCGATGTTGCGACATTTGAAAATCCAAACCAGTTGTCGCAGGGCATGGAGTACGTGCTGGTGAATGGCGTTCCTGTCATTGAGGAAGGCAAGATGACGAATGCATTGCCGGGCAAAGTGCTGCGAGGGCCGGGGTACAAGCAACCGGCAGCGCCGAGGAGCGACCTGCGGTCCAAACAGGATGACTCTCGGAGGGCGGCGAAGTTTCCGCAGCAAAATCCGAAGGTGCCGCAGAACAGCGACCTTGAACTTCAAATGCAGCAACTTGCTCAAGCTGCAAGAGGGAAGGTGGGCGCGGCGGCAATGGTGCTGGAAACAGGCGAGGCGGTGAGCCTACAGGGCGGGAAGCACTTTCCGATGCAAAGCGTTTACAAGCTGCCAATCGTAATGGCCGTTTTGCAGCAGGTGGATGCTGGGCGGCTGAAACCCGATCAGAAAGTTCAGGTAAGAGAAGCAGATCTGGTCCCGCCCAATCTTCATAGTCCGATTCGCGACCGCAATCCGAATGGAAATTTCGAGATGACGCTCGAAGAGTTGGCGCGAGCGGCGATCGTGGACAGCGACGGGACGGCCAGCGATGTCCTGCTGCGACTGGTGAAACCACGTCAGGTGCGGCGTTTTTTGCACAGCCTGGGCGTGAACGGAATCCGGGTCGAAAATACAGAGCAGGAAATGGCGGTCGTCGACAGGCTGCAATACGAGAACTGGAGTACTCCCCTAGGTGCCGTTGCATTGCTGCAGAAATTGCAGGATGGGCAAGGACTCTCGGTAGCAAGCCGCAAGCTGGTACTGAAGTGGATGAAGGAAAGCCGAACCGGTACGCGAAGAATCCGGGCATTGTTGCCTGCTGGTGCCGTGGTCGCCGACAAGACCGGGGCATCGGGCACGTATAACGGAATTACTCCGGCGACGAACGATATCGGGTTGATCGATCTGCCGGATGGTAAGCATCTCGCCGTTGCGGTGTTCGTTTCCGATTCGGCCGCGGAGCAGGATGTGCGCGAGAAGGTGATTGCGCAGATTGCACGCGCGGCATGGGATTGGGCAAATGGTCCCCCAGCAATGAATGTGGCTCGCTATAGGGATTATTCCTCGCAGGCCAAGGCAAAATCGCGTTCCTCGAGGACTGAAGTCCCATCGGAATAACAAAAACCCGGCTGCAGCTACATCATGCGATTCAGATGAATGGTTCCGTCTCCGGTGCGCAATTCGAGGGTATTACCGCCGCCGTTCAGCTTGCCCCGCAATTCATTTTCGCGAATCTGGCCAGTGGTGGTGACCGGCAGATCGGAGACGACTTTTCCATCCCCGGTGTGTGCGTCAATATCAGCGGCAAAGCCGTCGGGCAGATAGAGGTCGAGATTGCCGTCTCCCGTGCGGAAGATCCAGGACCCTGTCGCCTTCGAGCCGGCGCTCACGTAAACGCTCATGTTGCCGTCGCCGGTGTGCAAGTTCACGTCATCGAAGCGGCCTCGGACCTTCAGATTCCCATCTCCGGTGCTCGCATTCAGGGCACCATCAAGAGCCGTCAGATTGACGTTGCCGTCGCCGGTTGAAACATGTGCCGAGCCCTGTACTGAATCGACGGTGACACTGCCGTCGCCTGTCTTGAGGTCAAGATCGGTTTGGCGCGGCACGCTAACGGAAACGCGGATGGAACGGTTGCCGAACGAGAAGTGCCCTCGGTGGGTCATACGCACTTCCACGCTGACCTGATTGCCGTCCTGGCGTTCGGTTACGCGTACGTCATCTGGAATCTTCCAGCCGTTGGCCGCCACGTTCACGCGTATTTCCTTGGCGTCCGAGCTATTGATGTTGACGTTGGCATCGTCGGTTAGAACGTGGAAGCTGGGCTTGCCCGTGACCTGGAAGGTCTTGTTCCAGTCATCGGCAGCGGCGATCGTGACGAGACCCAAGAGCAGCAGAGAAATGGCGAGTACTTTGCGCATACGCCCCCTGTGAGATATACGAAATGTAACAGGACGGAGTTCCACGTCCAAGGCTTGGACGGGTGAAATCTGTCGGTGTTAGCAGCAATCTGTGAACTAGGTTGCGAAGCTGCGAGTTCCCGCAGGGGCTAAAGCCCGCGGTCTATGTAGCTCCCCTCGCCGTAGATTGCTGACAAAGCCGTGCTTTGAAGGGGCGCACCTTTCAGGTGCGCCGAAGAGCCGATGGTTTCAGCGCTGCTTTAGCGGCTGAGGGAGGTCATTCAAGCCAACCTTTCCCTCACTGGAAGGTTCGCGGTAATCCTAAATCGCTACGCGATATGGGCATCTCCGGCGGCGGTCTTTACGCGGACATGAGTGGAAATCCTGGGGACTTCGATCTGCACGTTGCTGAGTTCGTTGATCAGCATGCCAGCCCATCGATAGATGTTCTGGTCTTTGACGAGTTCGCGCATGCGATGCATGCGGCGGCGGCGCTCTTCCGAGCGCATGTCGAGGGTCATGCGGATTGCCTCCGCCATTTCGTCCGCATCATAAGGGTTGATGAGAATAGCATCGCGCAACTCGTTGGAGGCTCCCGTAAAGCGGCTGAGGATCAACATGCCTTCCTCGTCTTCGCGCGAGGCCAGGAATTCCTTGGCGACCAGATTCATTCCATCGTGCAGTGAGGTAACCAGGCAAAAATCAGCCAGCTTGTAAAAACGATCGATCTCCTCATGGGTATGGTGCCGGTTGAGGAACACGATCGGTTTCCAGTTGCCCGATTTGAATTTCCAATTGATGCGCTCAGCCTCGGCTTCCACCTCTGTCATGAGGTCGTGGTAGCGCTTGATATGCGTGCGGCTGGGCGCGCCGATCTGGACGAAGGTAAACTTGCCGATGAACGACGGATACTTTTCGAGAAAACGTTCTATGCCGGCAAAGCGCTCGGGAATTCCCTTGGTGTAATCGACACGATCGACGCCAACTCCGAGATAGAAGGCCTCGATGCCCAATTCCTTCAATAACTGCGGCTGACCGACCAAGTAGTTCTTCTCTGACCGCGATGCGGGTCCTGGAGCCTTGAATTCCACGCTGATAGGGAACGGCTTTACTTCCGTCCGATGACCGGCTCGCATGGCCGTAGAAGATGGCCAGTCGATGCGACATTCCAGAGCACGATCCACGGTCTCGAGGAAATTATGACAATGCGATTGAATGTGAAAGCCGATGAGGTCCGCGCCGAGAAGGCCTTCCAGCACTTCCGTTTGCCACGGACAAATTCCGAACGCTTCCGGATTGGGCCACGGAATGTGCCAGAAGATTGCAACGCGCGCGTCGGGGCGCTGCTGCTTAATGAGGCGAGGCAGCAGCGCGAAATGGTAATCCTGGACGAGAACCATGGGTTCAACGAGGCCGTCAATCTCCTCCAGTACGGCATCGGCGAACTTCTGATTGGCACTTTGATACTGATCCCAGTCGCTCACGCGGAATGTCGGACGAGTGTGGGCGATGTGGCAGAGCGGCCAGAGTCCTTCGTTGGCAAATCCGTAGTAGTAGCCTTCCTCTTCCTGCTTCGAAAGCCAGACGCGACGCAGCGTGTAACTCGGCTCAGAGGGGGGAACGCGCAGGCGGTCATTCTTGTCGACCATCTTGCGATCGGCTTCGCCGCTGCCGTGTGCCACCCAGGTTCCATCGCAAGCATTGAGAATGGGCTCGAGCGCGGTGACCAGACCGCTGGCAGGAACGATTGTCTCGATATCTTTGCCGTGTTGCCGGTGCATGTAGGGTTCGCGGTTGGAGACCACTACCAACTGGCTGCCCTTGAGCTTACTGCGAATGTGAACTGCCAGGCGTTCCTTCGTCCAGAGCGCATCGGCGGAGTCGCGAAGGCGGGCTTCCTGCTGGGCGGAGGCGCGCGCATCGGAAAGACTTTGAGCCAGGGTGGTAACTTCCTGGGTAAAGGACTTGAGTAGATCGTCCGCTGGCGCTGCGGCCGCCACGGCAGGTGGCGAGAGTCGACCGGCACGCACCGCACGGATCCATTGCAGTGTGTGCGTCATGGGATGCAGGAGGTTCCGCCGCAAAATTACGATGGTGATGACGGCGACTACGATGAGCTGCAGCAACATGCGCAGTGCCGCTTCGCGGTACAAGCGGAAGATGCGAATGTCGATGTAGTTGGTGTCGTGCAAAATAACGAGGCCGCCGATCTTGTTTTGCGTTTCATGGTCACGGAGAGGGACCACGAGCATATTCATCGATTGGCCATTCTTCTCGATGAATTGGCTTTGCGCTTTGTCGGTGGCGATCGCGTGGATGAGTTCGCCGGGCTCGCTCGCAATCCGACTCTCCGTGCCGGGCGATTCAGCGATCAGCGTACCTTCCATGGAATAGACTGCCAGGCCAGCAAGGTTCAAGCTGGTACCGTAGCGTTCGAAGACTTTCTGGAACTGGGAAGGCCTGGCAGAACGTTCGATCAGGGGTTCGAGACGGACGGAGAGGCTTTCGCTCAACAGTTGGGCGCGGCGCTCGACATCACGTTGCATGTTGCGGCGTTCGCGTCGCACCTGTTGCCACGTGAAGATAACGGAAATGAGCGCCAAACCAGCTGCGAGAATCCAAACCAGCCGAACAGCTAAACGCATTCTTCCTCAAATCTCTGCTGATCGAACGGAACGCAGACGCATACGTCTGCGCAAAGTATTGCACTATTTTAGGATGCAAGAACAAAGCCAAAGAGTACTAGTTGAATAAGCCTTCCACTTACAATGATTGTTGGGACGTTCCTCATTGGATATCGAGGACAGCTGGTAATTAATGCACACTGATGTGGATAGCAGGAAATTAATTCATCACGAGCAACTTGGGTTCCGAGCTGGGGTACAAGACTTCAGAGAAGAAAATCGCGACGAATACCACTGAACGGAATCCAAATTGCTCTACATTGAACTGTTTTCATGATGATGACCCGGTACTCTGTTCTGGTTTGTGATTACGACGGCACTTTGGCACTCGGAGACTTTGCTGCAGCCGAAGTAGTAGACGCATTGAGGTGTGTAGCGGAATCAGGAACGAAGCTGATTCTGGCCACTGGCCGCGAACTGCCCGAGATTCAACAGGTATTCCCGGATTTGGGGATCTTCCAATGGGTGGTAGCCGAGAATGGCGCGATTCTCTACCAGCCTTCCCGCGCGCTAAAAGAAGTCCTGGGGAGTGCTCCTCCAGAGACGTTCTTCGACGAGTTGCGCAAGGAGAACATCGGGCCAGTAGCACGCGGAGAGGTGGTCGCCGCGATTGACTCCAAGCATGCTGCGGCATTGAAAAGGACGGTCCAGTCTTTGTATTTACCGTATCAGGTGATCCTGAACAAAAACTCGGCCATGGTCCTGCCAGCCGGGATTGACAAAGGTACGGGTGTGAAGGCAGTTCTGCAGAAGTTCGGTATCAGTTGCAGAGAAGTTGTTGCGGTTGGCGATGGCGAAAACGATGTCGATCTGTTTCGTATCGCAGGGTACCGCGTTGCAGTTGCCAATGCCGTGCCTGAATTGCAGGAGGCTGCCGATATGGTCACCACGGCCGCGAATGGCAGAGGCGTGATGGAGATGATCGAGCTCCTGTTCGCATCCACACCTATGATGAGCGAGAACAAAGGTGCCGTAAACGCAGACCTCTAGCTTTGGAAGGCAGAACCAGGTTGGCAGGGATGCCAACCTGGGATGAAAGCTTCCTCGAAATCGCCTACTTCACCAATTGCTTAACTTTGGCCACGATCGATTTCGAAGAGATTCCGAACTTCTCAACTAACTCTTGTGGCTTGCCGCTGTGCGGAATTTCGGTGACAGCGATCTTGTAGACCGGAATTCGCTCAGGGCCGAGAACCGATAAAACTGCATCCCCAAGTCCACCGTGAGAGTAGTGATCTTCTACGGTGATGACCAGGTTTCCTGCGGCCTTCGCGGAAGAAATCAGAGTTTCGCGGTCGATTGGTTGAATGCTGAAAAGATCGACGACGCGGATCTCGATCCCGTTGCTCTTCAGTTCATCGTAAGCCTTAAGTGCCTCGAACAGGGTGATGCCGGCAGCGACAACGAGCACGCGATCATTCTTGCCCTGTCTAACAATTTTCGATTTGCCGATTTCAAATTTCTCATCGGGACCATAGATGATGGCGTTGTTCGGGCGGCCTAAGCGAATGTAGGTTGGCCCGACATGATCGGCGGCGAGCATGGTCGCTGCCCAGGCGCTGGTTGCGTCCGTGGGATACAGAACAGTGTAGTTCGGTTCCGCCACGAACATTGCGATGTCTTCCAATCCCATCTGCGACGGGCCGTCTTCGCCGATGGAGACACCAACGTGCGTTCCTCCGAACTTCACATTCAACTGGCTGATCGCCGCCATGCGAACGAAATCGTAAGCGCGGGAGAGGAAACAGGCAAAGGTGCTGGCAAATGGAATCTTGCCACGGGCGGCGAGACCCATAGCCATGCCGACCATGTTCTGCTCGGCGATGTAGCCTTCGAAGAAGCGCTGCGGAGCGGCTTGCATGAATTCGTCGGAGTGAGTGGAATTTTTGACGTCGCCATCGAGCGCTACGACGCGAGGATTCACTTTCGCGAGTGCCTGCAGCGCATCGCCAAAAGCCTTGCGGGTTGCGACTTCCTTTCCACCCACTGAATACGGGGATTTCGGTGCGGGACCCGCCGGCCCAGGCGCCGGGGTGGAACGCTTCTCCGGAAGCTTTGGTGTCCAGCCGTCGTTTTCGCCGGTCAGCGACTTTTCGAGAATTCCGACAACACGATCGGCTTCGTCCTTGGGAAGAGGCTTGCCGTGCCAGCCATCTTTATCGGCGTAGCCATCCATACCAGCGCCCTTGAGGGTCCATGCCAAAATCATCGTGGGACGACCCTTCACACTCTCCGCTTCGTCGAATGCCTTGAGCAGGGCTTCGACGTTCTGGCCGTCGACAACGATGGTGTGCCAGCCGAATGCTTCCCAACGAGCTTTGTAGATTTCCATGTGGTGCTGCAGCATGGTGGGGCCACTCTGGCCGAGCCGGTTTACATCGATGATGCCGCAGAGGTTGTCCAGTTTGTCGTTGAAACCGATTTCGGCGGCTTCCCAGACGGAGCCTTCCGCCGATTCGCCGTCGCCCATGAGCACGTAAACGCGCTGCCCGGTGTTATCGAGCCTGGCATTCAGCGCGATGCCAACGCCAACCGGCAGGCCCTGGCCGAGGGATCCGGTGGCAACATCTACAAAGGGGAGGCGCGGGGTCGGGTGACCTTCCATGTCCGAATTGGTCTGGCGCAGGGTCAACAGATGCTCGCGCGGAAAGAGCCCTGCTTCGGCCCATGCCGAATAAAGCACAGGGGCAGCATGTCCCTTAGAGAGGACAAAAACGTCGTTAGTCGGATTGTGGGGCTGCCTGGGGTCGTACCGCATGACGGAAAAGAAGAGGACGGCGACAATTTCGGCTGCCGAAGCACAGCTTGTAGGATGTCCGCTGCCTGCGGCTGTAGTAGCGCGGATTGAGTCGATTCGTAAACGGGTGGCTTTGTCTTGCAGGAGCTTAACCAGATTTACGCTTGCTGCTGTTGTGACCATCATTGACCTCGTCGGATGTATGGGGACTTCAGTGTGCAGACCGCGACAGGTTGTCGCAACCACTTCAAATCAAGATTCCCATTTTCTCATTTCGATTCCGAAAGAGTCTTCTGAAAATTGCGCGAACGGTTGTTGCAAAAATGATGTGAAACTCAATCGCGTTCCGTTAGTACCTGTCCGGAGTTGCAGCGAGATATGCCGGTGCTCAGAAAATTCGTGAATGACACAGCCCAAGACTCAACCGCAGGCCCGGAGTTAATGGCGAGAGATGCAAGGCACACTGTGGCGGGAATTGAAAATGCAGGGCAGGGCGAGGCGCATGGGAAGTCGTCGCCGCATGTTATCAGGAATGAACATTTTGTATTCCCAAAACAGGAAATACGCATTTCAGCTATACAAATCGGAATTGAAACCAGTGAATATCTACCGAATTCCATATTGTGACTTCCGTCACATTTTATAAGCATTTAGAATCGAAATACTTGCGTATAGTCCCTGCTGGCACTCGGATTGCACCTTGCGCATGGGGCTTCTCTCAGGCTGTCGCATGTCACGTGCGTTGTTTTCGAGTGCAGGACCCGCTTTATAGAGGTGGCAAAAGAAAAAGAGAAGTGAAGAGCCAGACCTCTCGCTAGCAAGTTCCATTGAAAAAACTGAGTTAAAGCGAACTTGGATGAAAGTTTCAGGAGAGTCAGCATGAAATTGCTATTTAGAAGCGCAGTGCTACTCGCTGTGGTCGGAGTCCTCTCCGCGTTGGCATTTGGCCAGGCTGGAGCAGGATCGATCAATGGCGAGGTGAAAGATCAAACTGGGGCGGTTGTTACGGGCGCAACGGTCACGCTCGTGGACAAGGACACGCAATTATCACGATCCGCCACTACTTCTACTAACGGTACTTATGAATTCGGTGGTCTTCGTCCTGCCAGTTACGTTTTGACGGTCTCCGCATCTGGCTTTGCGAAGAGTGAGCAGCAGATCGTTGTCACGGTTGGCTCGAAGAACGAGCTGAATATTGTGCTGGGAGTGTCTGGAACCGGCTCGGTCGTCGAGGTGATCGGCGCAGGAGCCGCGCAGGTCAATACGGTTGACCAGGAAGTGTCCTCAGTCGTCAACTCGAAAGAAGTGGTAGACCTGCCCACGTTGACGCGCAATCCCTATGACCTGGTTGCAACGTCCGCTAACGTGCAGCAGGATTCGCAAGCGGGACAGGGAGACGGTCGCGGTGCAGGATTTTCCATCAATGGCCAACGTTCGGCGAGCACCTCCATTCTTTTGGACGGCGCCGAGAATGTCGACCAGTATTCCGCGACAGTTGGACAGCAGATTCCCCTGGATTCGGTACAGGAGTTCCGTGTCATCACGAATGGTATGACTGCCGAATACGGTCGTGCCGCAGGCGGAGTCGTCAACGTGGCGACGAAATCGGGTACAAACGACTTCCACGGAACCGCATACGAGTTCAACCGCATTTCGGCACTTGCTTCGAACACGTACGAAAATGCCGTAAACAATGTTACGAAGCCGGTTTTTACCCGTAATCAATTTGGTTTTTCCATTGGCGGACCAATTAAGAAAAACAAGTTGTTCTTCTTCAACAATACTGAGTGGATCCGGGTGCGCAGCGCGGGAGCACAAATCACGTCAGTTGTGGATCCAGCATTTATCGCAGCCAGCAATACGAATACGCAGAACTTCTACTCGGCGCTCGGAAAATTGCGTCCGGATCTGAAACCGCTTGGTGTGGTGACGCTAGCGGACTCGGGTTTGACTGCCGGTACTTCGCAGCCTCTCCTTGCAAATTTGATGGCAACGAACCCGAACATGCCATTGCTCGACAAAGTCAGCTACAACGTCCCCAGCGATTCGGGCGGCGGTGCGCCGCAAAACACGCTGATGACCGTCGCACGCGTGGACTTCAACCTGAGTGACAAGACACAAATGTTCGGTCGCTATTCCCTATACGATGAAAAGGACTTCGCCGGCTACAACGCCACGAGTCCGTATGCTGGATACGACACCGGCATCACGAACTACAACCAGAATGTGATGTACTCGTTAACGCACACTTTCAGCAATACCGTCGTGAGCAACACGCGGCTGGTGTGGAGTCGATTGAACCAGAAACAACCGCTGGGAGCAGCCCCCGTAGGACCGACCCTGTACCTGAGAAGTACTGCTACTCGTATCGCAGGCACCCCGGTGGCCGCCCCTGGCTATCTTCCGTACAATCCTGGGAGTGCAATTCCTTTCGGAGGCCCGCAGAACCTTGCGCAGTTCTACGAAGACGTCAGCGTAGCTCGTGGAAGTCACACCTTCCGTTTTGGTGGCCAGTACATTTACACGCAGGACAATCGTGTTTTCGGCGCCTACGAGGAAGCAGTTGAGACGTTAAGCACAACCAGCAACGCCGGAGCTTTTGAGAACCTTCTGGCCGGCAATATTGCGCAGTTCTCGGCTGCGGTCTATCCGCAAGGGAAATATCCTTGCGCTTACGACTACAGCGCGGGTGCTGCGATTCACGCTCCGAACTGCCAGTTGAGCCTACCGGTTGGTCCGCCGTCGTTCGCACGAAGCAATCTGTACAACGATTTCGCGTTCTATGGCCAGGATACCTGGAAGGTAACATCGCGGCTAACCTTGGATCTCGGGTTGCGCTGGGAGTACTACGGCGTGCAGCACAATCGGAATCCCCAGCTTGATTCCAACTTCTACTACGGAACCGGCAACAATATTTTTGATCAGCTGCGTAGTGGTTACGTGGCGGTCGCTCCAAACTCTCACGTGGGAGGACTATGGAAGAAGCGGTACGGTAACCTCGGTCCTCGCTTCGGCTTCGCCTATGATGTGTTTGGCGACGGAAAGATGGCGCTGCGTGGCGGATACGGCATTAGCTACGAGCGCGACTTCAACAATGTGACGTATAACGTGATACAGAACCCGCCGAATTATGGCGTGCTGTCACTGACACCCGCGAACCTCGGCGGCGCCACGATTCCAATTACTGCCGATAATGCAGGTCCACTGGGCGGATCGTCGGGAAGCAAGTATCTTGGCCCGGTCAGCTTGCGTAACGTTAGCGATGACATCAAGACCGCGTATGTAGAGCAGTGGAATCTCGGTTTGGAGCGGCAGTTTCTTGGAAATGCGGTCGCAACACTCGGCTACACTGGCGCACGCGGCATTCACCAGTACGGTATTTCTAACTATAACGATCCCGGATATGCACCGCTGTATCTGGGTGACACGACCAACCTTTACTTGAATCAGCAATACGGAGCCATCAACAACCGTGGCTCGATTGGTGACTCCTGGTACAACGGAATGATTGCCGGGTTGCGCGGCCGTGTTAAAGGTGTGCAGATGAACGCAACCTACACATGGTCCCATTCCATCGATACGCTGAGCTCCACCTTCGGCGATGAAGTCCAGAACAATGGTTTGGGTTATCTTGACCCCTACAATGTGGCTCTGGACAAGGGTAGTTCTGATTATGATGCGCGCCATCGGATCTCGATCAGCATGGTATATGACCTACCGTTCGGCAAGAACTCGTCTAATGCAATTCTCAAGCAGGCGATTGGTGGCTGGCAGGTTGCTCCCATTTATACCTGGCACACCGGCTATCCCTATACCGTCTTTGATTGCACAAATAGCAACGCTTTCTACAACTGCCCACGTGCGGACGTGACCGGTTCCTATAACCCGAAAGGCGGGTCGACGGCTGGCGGCGACGTTGGTGGCAATCTTTTCAACTATCAGACTTTTCCAATTGCCCAAGGTGAGTACACCGGTCCCACCGTAATACCAGGCACGAATACACCCTTCCCCATCGACCCCTCGACGGGTGAACCGTTCATGTCCTCGACGCTGCCGACGTGCACGGGTTTGTACGGCCAGGGTTGCAAGTTCCCAGCTAACATGTTGCACCGGAACTCGATGGTCGGGCCTGGGAACTGGAATTGGGATCTCGGCATTTACAAGAACTTCAAGGTCACGGAGCGTGTAGGACTGCAATTCCGTGCCGAGTTCTACGACGTCACCAACAGCAAGAACTTCTACCTGCTCGGATTTTACTTGGGTGGTGCTGACGCTAGCCTCTCACCGAGCGCTTCCTCGTATACCGTCCAGGCTAAGAAAGGCGGTTACGGAAATCCCTATGACGATCACCGCAACACGCAGTTAGCTTTGAAGGTAATCTTCTAATTCTTGAGATGGGGATTATTCCCCCTGCTTCACTTCGGACCCCGCCCTAAAAAGGCGGGGTTCTTTTTTATGACGTCACTTTGTGGCGGGAGCGTACGAGAGTACGGATGACTAGCTGGAAAGCCGCAGAGCAGTGTGCGTCGGAGAAGCTATCAGAAATTGAGAGAAACGGTGTTGAACCCTTACTGCTGGGCGGTTCGAGCGCAGGCGAGGACGCGGTAGCGGCGGAATAGCGTGTTTCGGCTCACCGTGCGTTACGTGCCGCCTTAATGGGGCTCGGTGACTTGTCCCTTTTTTACCCAGCGCTTACGCGCTGGGCTAAGATCTTTTGCCGCTCCCGCGGCTCGGAGTGACAAAAACCAAAGAGCTTCGTTCGGCGCAGCTAAAGCAGCGCCCCTTCAAAGCAACGTCGCATAGACGTCTTGCGGGTGGCTAAAGCGGCGCTCTCCGCAGCAACTTCCTCTGCGTTTGTTACGCGTTTACGACCTCGGCTTCGCGGTCCTTGCTGCCGTTGGCGCCCTTGCCGGACTGCGACTGACCATGCTCGCTGCGTTTTTCTTTGACGTAGCGATTGCGAGCCGCGCGGAGCTTCAGGAAGGCTTTAGCCTCCTTGTAGAGGCGCTTGCGATCGTCGGAGTTGAACGCCGCTTTGCGAAGGATGCGGAAGACGGCCTTCGGACGGAAGTAATACTCGTCGTAGAAGCGGTGCACCATGTCGACCACTTCTTCCGCCGGCAGGCCGGGGTATTCGATGTGCGCCAGTTGGTGCCCGCCCTCATCCACCATTTTGTTATTGGTGATGAAGTTGTTTTGCTTGGCGAAATCGTATAACTCGGTGCCAGGATAGGCGTGCGCAATCGAGACCTGGATGGTTTCCACGTCCAGTTCTTTGGCGAAGTCAATGGTACGGCGGATGCTTTCACGGCTCTCGCCCGGAAGTCCGAGGATGAAATCGCCGTGAATGGTAAGGCCAAGCTTGTGGCAGTCCTTGGTGAACTGGCGCGCCCGCTCGACGGTGGCGCCCTTCTTGATGTTCTTCAGGATCTGCGGATCGCCAGATTCGTAGCCGACAATCAGAAGTCGGCATCCGGCGTCGCGCATCGCCTTTAGTGTGTCGTAGTCGGTGGTCACGCGCGAGGTACAAGACCAAGTGAGTTTCAGCGGCTTCAGCTTCTCACAAAGCTCGATGGTCCGCGCTTTCTGAATATTGAAGGTATCGTCGTCGAAAAAGTATTCCTTCACCCACGGCCAGTATTCCTTGGCCTTTGCCATTTCGCGGGCGACTGCGTCGGTGGAGCGCTTCCGCCACGGATGTCCGCTGAGCGTCTGCGGCCACAGGCAGAATGTGCACTGGGCAGGGCAGCCACGCGTGGTATATAGCGCGACAAAGGGGTTCAACAGAAATGGCACGTTGTAGCGGCGGATGTCGAGATCGCGCTTGTAAACGTCGGTGACATCGGGCAGCGCGTCTAGATCAGTGATCTGCGGACCTTCTGGATTGTGAACAACGCGGCCATTCTTCCGATAACTGATTCCGGCGATTTCTTCCAGCGGCTTACCTTTGGCGAAGTCCGTGACGGAGTAGTCGAATTCTTTGCGGGCCACGAAATCGATGGCCGAGCACATCTTCAGAGACTCTTCCGGCAGCGTCGTAACGTGGGGTCCGACGAAGGCGATCTTGATGTTGGGGTTCTTCCGCTTGATGGCCTCGGCAAGTCGGATGTCGCCGGGGAAGCCGGGCGTGCTGGTGAATAGCACCAGGAACTCGTAGTCTTTGCAGATTTCAATGGTCTCCTCACCCGAGACGTGGTGGGGAGCAGCATCCAGCAGGCGAGAACCTTCCAGCATGCCCGCTGGGTAGGCTAACCACACTGGATACCAGTAAGACTCGATTTCGCGCGTGGCAGGCCAGCGTGAGCTTGCGCCCCCGTCAAAGTTCTCGAATGAAGGGGGATTCAGAAACAACGTTTTCAAAGGCATTTTGTTGATTTCAATATCCTAACATTTCAGAGTACCTCTTGGCCGACGAGCCGGGTGCTCAAAAAGGAAACTGCAGTACAGGCTCTTACGAATCAGGATACCAGCCTAGAGATTCAAATTAGAAGGCTGCACAATGCAATGGTGTTGTAGTGGCACTGAACTGGGATTCCAGTCGTGCAGTGGAGCTATTTACCTGGCAAAGCCCAGGATTCCAACCGCCCAGTTTGCTTCAACAACTGGAGACGGGCTTTGTCGTACTCGAACGAGGTGTCCAGGTACGTGCTGTATTTGTCCTGGGCCTGCAATTCAGCATTGACATAGTCACCGGGCGAGGCGGTAAGCGACACGCCTTGGGGCCCTGCCGCTGTTCCCGGTGTGGTACCTCCTGCAGTTTCCGTTCTCACTTCGATGGCATGCGCCTGTCCTTCGGCAAGTTCATACTCCAGTTCCGCCACCTGCTGCGCTGCAGCCAATTGTGCCACCTGGTTCTGCAGTTTCTGAGTTGCTGAAGAGACCTGATTTCGTACGATTTCAACCTGCTTCTTTGCTTTCAGGGCATCCGCATCCAACTCTGCGGCCTGCGCTTTGGCAACATAGTTCAAGAAGGGAAACTTAATGTTGACGCCGACGGCGGCATTATTGCGCTGGAAGTGATTAAAGTATTGATCGTAGTTGTTGTATCTGGAAAACAGGCCATAGGTGCCGACCACGTCCACCTCTGGGAGAAAAGCGCGATGTGCGCCGCGGGCGCGAAATGCGGCTGCGGTAGCGCGATCCTGTGCTACGGACAGTGCGAGGCTATTGTTGACAGATTCCTTCGAAAGGTCATCTTCGGGTGCAGGCTCGGGGAGCTTCGGCATCGAATCCGCGACAACCTCGATCGACCTTGCCGGAAGACCAGTTGCTTGCGAGAGCTTGTCCCGCAGAGAGTCTGCGGTGCCATTCAGTTCGGCCATTTTCATTGACAATCGCGCTGCAACAAGGCGTGCGCGGGTAAATTCGAGTTGCGTTGCCAAGCCGGCCTGGAGGCGCTGGTTCGTGATAGTCACCAGTTTGGCCGCTTCGGTTCGTTGCGTTGTCATAGAGGCGAGCTGGTTCGTGACTTTTTGCAGTTCCAGGTAGGTCGAAGCTACGTCGAGGATGACATCTCTACGCAGGTCTTCCCGATTCTTGCTCGTAGCCTTCCATTCGGTTTTTGCTGAACGCATGTAATCGCGTGCCGCGAAGTTGAGTAGATAAGACTGGTAATTCACATTGAAGATGCTGGGAGCGGAACCTTCAAGACTAAGAGGAAATCCCCAGGTTTGGGCCAGGCCCGAGCCGAGGTAAAGCGTCGGCAAATATCCGTTGCGCATTTCAAGATATGCCGAATGCGCTTTGACCTGATCGTCAGTCGCAATCGCCAAAGTGGGGCTGTGGGTCAGAGCCAATTCGACAGCGCGTTGAAACGTGAGCGGTTCGGCAATGCTCAGAACTGGGATTGCAAAAAAGACGAACAGCAAGAAGGAAAGTCGGACGCGAGAAAACATGAAATCACCCGAACGATGGTTATCGGCCCGCGTGCTCAGAACGAGCAGACGCGGGAATCGCGAGTATAACAAGCTTGCTGGCGCTGATCTGTGGCGCTCGCAGCGAGGCGGAGATATTTATTGCACAATGCGGATGGGCAGCCCGTCGCGAAGTGGGCGCCCGTTGGTAGACCCGAGCGCTATCTGCGCGTTCGGCGCCAATCCGCGCGTGATTTCGATTCCTGTCAGATTGGAGATGCCGGTGTCAACGTAGCGAATGCGCAGCTTGTCGTCGAGCACTTCGTAGACATAACGCTTTCCATCTTCCTGATGGACGGCTTCGCGAGGAACCACGATTGCGTTATCGGCCTTGGCGGTCGTGATATTTACGTTAACGTTGATATTCGGAAGCAGTCTTTGATCTGGATTCTGTACATCACAAGTGACATCGCCGACTGTCCGCGAGCCGCGAACTGTGACGGTGGTTGGGATCTGAGCGACCGTGCCTTGCCATGTTCGTCCGGGTAGCGCGTCCCACGTAACGGCTACATGTTCGCCAAGCGCAAGGCGCCCGAGATCAGGCTCGTCTACGAAAGCGTGGAGAACCACTTTTTTCAGGTCCGCAACCTGAAGTAGAAGGTCGCCAGTGTTTACGAAATTTCCTTGTTTCACAGGAAGGGAATAGATCGTACCGTCAATAGGAGAAACCACGTTTGACTTGCGAAGCGTGTCCTGGGCGGCCGAGTAGGCAGCGGTGGCCTGCTGGAGCTCCGCTTCTGCGCGTTGCATATCGGCACTGGAATAGCGATCCGTAGTCTTCTGACGCAGAAGATTGACCTGGCTCTGCGCGGTCTGCAGGCGCTGCTCGGCATCTCGAACCTCCGCCGGAGAGGCAGCGCCGGTCTGCTCCAAATTTCGCAAGGCGTCTAGATTCCGTTGGGCTGCCTGAACGTCGGAGCGGGCGCGAGCCAATTCCGAACGATTGGTTAAGACTTCTTCTTTGGTTCCGCCGGTTTCAATCGCGTGCAGATCTGCCTCTGCCGATCTGACTTGCGCGAGGGCGCGGGCGGCTTGCGCGCGAGCATCGGAATCATCGAGTTGCAGTAGAAGCTGTCCCCTCTTAACCTGGTCTCCTTCCTTTACGAGGAGACGCTTCACCGTAGTGGGGGCAGGAGCATGCGCTTCGAAATTATTTGCAGGTTCGATTTTTCCGTTGGTGGATATCGCACTGGTGATGGTGGCGCGCTCTGTCTGAAAGGTACGAACCGGTACGACGGTGCGTCTACTGGACAGAAAGGCAGAGAGCGCAATCACCGCGATGGCGATTAAAAGGAGAATGACCCAGGTTCGCCGCCGCGAGCTAAATGCTTCGTGTTCTTGATGTTCCGGCTGCATTCTTCGAACAACAAAGTATAAATGATCGGTGCTTGTCCGTATGTGACGGATGCTCTGCAATCCAGATGCGGGCTGCGGTTGCTCCGTAAAGACCCTTGTTTGATGCTGTGAACTGCTGGTGAGTTCTGATTGTTCAGGTTTGTGAAAGCGCGAATGTCGAAACTGTCATCGAACTAAAGAGATAGTTCAGCGCGAACATGCGGGTACTCCGGGCACTCCTCGTAAAAGTCTATTCCGACGTGATGACGAATCACACGATGGCCCTGGCTGCGGGGCTCTCGTACTACTTTGTGATGTCTTTGTTCCCGATCCTTATTTTGGCTGCATCCATCGTCGCCTTTTTACCGATTCCACATCTGTTCAACCAGATTATCCGGGCGATGTCGGCTGTGGTACCCGCCGACAGCATGGGGCTGGTGCGAAGTGTGTTGCACGACGTTGTCAGTCCACATAAAGGTAGCTTCCTGACTTTCGGAATCCTTGGAACCTTGTGGACAGCATCCAGCGGGTTTGCTGGGCTGATCGAAGCATTGAACGTAGCTCACGGAGTTCCGGAAACTCGCCCCATCTGGAAGACAAGACTGGTGGCTTTGCAATTGATGGCGATCACCGGATTCCTACTTCTGGTCGGGACCTCATTAATGCTGGTGGGGCCGCAGTTTGGCGGCTGGCTAGCCGGAAAAGCTGGCTTGAGTCATGAGTTTGCGATCGCATGGCCGCCTATACGTTGGGCGGTATCGGTGTCATTCATCGTGCTGGCAGTGGAACTGATCTTCTACTGGGCGCCAAACGTAAAGCAGAAATTCCTGGCGACGCTGCCCGGCGCAGTAATCGGCGTCGGATTTTGGCTAGGTGCTTCGTTTCTGCTGGGCTTCTACTTCCGACGGTTCGGCAGTTTCAATCACACGTACGGCACGCTGGCTGCTGCAATCGCGCTCATGGTGTGGCTCTACTGGAGTTGGTTCGTGATCCTGATCGGAGCAGAGATCAATGCGGAACTGCTGAAGGCAAAAGGAGACGGGAAACTTGAACTCAAGCAGCCTCCACCAAAGGTGGTGAAGTCTGCCCCAGCGTGGGATGAAGGAATTGCCGCGTAAGGCAGAACAACTGGGCAGGGAGTGTGTCAGATTCGGTGCCAAGTTTGTCTGCAGGAAAAGACGCGGGCGAGAGCACCCCGCGGGACAACCCGTCGACGTTTACAATGTTTCTATGCCAGCTAAAGCACAGCGCTACACGCCTGAACATGCGAAGTCTGGGCTCGACACTCCACTGCCGGAGATCGAATGCTTTCCGAACCAGTTCCCGGCATACGAAGTTGTGATCGACAATCCCGAGTTCACCTCGGTGTGTCCGAAGACGGGATTGCCGGACTTTGGAACGATTGTGATCCGCTACATGCCCGACAAGCTCTGCCTGGAGCTGAAATCGCTCAAGGAATATATGATCGAGTACCGCAGCGTCGGGATTTTCCAGGAGAATGCCGTGAATCGGATTCTGGAGGATGTGGTGCGCGCCGCGAAGCCGAAGTGGGCGGTGGTAAGAGGCGATTTTCGCCCGCGCGGAGGGATGGGCACCGTGGTGGAAGCACGTTGGCCGCGTCAGAGTGGGAACGCGAACGGCAATCAGTAAGAGGTAGGCGGACGTGGGCCCAAAATTCTCCGGCGAGGAGATCGTCATGAACTCTGCTGCTTCGCTTGTTTGGCCTGAACTGCCTCTTGCTGCCTGGCAGGATACCTACGATACGCTGCACATGTGGACGCAGATCATTGGAAAGCTCCGACTGGAATTCTGTACGCACTTCAATCACTGGTGGGAAGTGCCGCTGTACGTCAATGCCGTTGGCCTCACTACGTCCGCGGTCCCGTACGGCGACGGCATCTTCGACGCAGAGTTTGATTTCATTGCGCACCGGTTGGTGTTTCGGGCGAGTGACGGACAGCGGAAGGAAATCGCGCTCGCGCCAAAATCAGTCGCGCAGTTTTATTCCGAGGTGATGGAGACACTGCATGCGATGGGAATCGAGGCGAAGATATGGCACATGCCGGTGGAAGTGCCGGATCCGATCCCGTTTGATGTAGATACGAAGCATACTTCGTACAATCCTGAATTTGCGCAGCGGTTCTGGCGAATCTTGACGAATTGCGACACCCTATTCAAGCGATTCCGATCAAGTTTCCTGGGCAAAGTGAGCCCGGTGCACTTTTTCTGGGGAAGTTTCGATCTGGCGGTGACGCGATTTTCAGGCCGCCGCGCTCCGAAAAGGCCCGGAGCGGATAGCATTACGCGCGACGCCTATTCGCATGAGGTCAGCAGCGTCGGCTTCTGGCCCGGTGGAGGAGCGGTCAAGGGCGCGGCGTTTTATTCATATACGGCGCCATCGCCGGAGGGATTTTCGAGCGCTCGCGTGCAGCCCAAGGAAGCATTCTGGAGCAAAGAGTTAGGTGAATTCCTGCTGATGTACGACGACGTACGCAACGCACCGTCACCGGAGCAGGCCGTGCTCGATTTCTGCCAGTCGACATACGAAGCTGGTGCGAATCTTGCCAAGTGGGACCGCAAAGCGCTGGAGGTACCTTCTTCGTTCCACCCTGCGAAACAAGCCAGCTAGAAATCAAACGTATCTTTCGAGGTTAGCGCCGAGCTGAGCACCCCGAACATCGCGGACGTGCTGGTACACTGACCCACATCGGATGGCACGCTCTTACTATCCACGAACTGCGCTAGCGATTCTGACCGGCCTGAATTTCTTCAACTATATGGACCGCTCCGTATTGTTTGCGGTTCAGCCCCTGGTGCAGAAGGAGTTTCCGCGATCAGATGCTGAGTACGGATTTCTCACTACCGCATTCTTTATTTGCTACATGGTTGCAGCGCCGATCGTCGGCTATTTCGCCGATCGCTATTCGCGCAAGTGGATTATGGTCGGCGGCGCGTTGTTATGGTGTGCTGCGACTTTGCTGACGGCTGTCACCCACAACTTCGAGACATTGCTATTCCGTCACGCGCTGGTTGGAATCGGAGAAGCGACTTTTGTCGCCGTATCGCCGTCGTTTCTGTCTGATCTGTTTTCGGAAGAGCATCGTGGACGGATTTTCGGAGTTTTCTATCTCAACATCGGCCTGGGCACGGCGGTCGGCTACATCGTGGGAGGAAAGCTGGGCGAACTCTACGGATGGCGGGCGCCGTTCCTGGTCGCCGCGATTCCCGGATTCCTGCTGGCCGTGGCTCTGGCATTCTTGCCGGAGCCCGTGCGCGGCAGTCACGATCTGCTGAAGCCCACGGGAGAGCGCACAACCGTGTTAGGTCTGTTTCGAAATGGAGCCTTCTGGATGGCGACACTGGGCATGGCGATGACCAGCTTCGCATTGGGAGGGCTGCAAGTCTGGATACCGACATTCCTGTCGCGCTCGCGCGGTGTGCCGCTCGGTTACGCGAATGAGGTATTCGGGGGGATCACCGCATTCAACGCGATTGCGGCAACGCTGCTGGGCGGGTGGGTTGGAGATCGTTTGCTGGCAAGAACGAAGTCGGCTTACTACCTGGTATCGGCAGCCACGCTGGCGATTTCAGTTCCTGCCATGCTGCTCGCGATTTATAAGACCGGACCGATGATGTTTCCGGCGATCTTCGTTGCCGAGTTCTTTCTCTTCCTGAATACCGCTCCGCTGAATGCGGCCGTGGTGAACTCGGTTGGCGCCGCGATACGTGCGACAGCAATTGCGGTGAACCTGCTCGCCATCCATCTGCTGGGGGATACTTTTTCAGCTCCATTGATCGGACGTATTTCTGACAGGACGAATCTTGAAACCGGATTTCTGGCCGCTATCGTCGCGATTGCGATTGGTGCGCTCATCCTCTTCTACGGCATGCGTTTTGCACCGGAGATTCCAAATAAGATACCGGCTGAGGTGGCTGCGGGATGAGCTGGCTCTGGTGGTTGTTCGGAGTGCCGTTGGCGCTCTTCTGGCTGCGCAGCGTGATTGATGCGGCGCTCGGCATGCGGACGCTGACCGACATCACTGACCCGGAGTGGGAGGTTACGCCGGTGGTGGCGAAGCGAATCAGCATAGTGGTTCCTGCGCGAAATGAGCAGGAACATCTGGAGCGCGCGTTGACCGCGCTGCTCGAACTCGATTATCCGAATTATGAAGTGATCGCCGTCGACGACCGGTCGTCGGATGCGACCGGTGCGATCATGGATCGGCTCGCCACAGAGCACAAGAACCGCGATCGGCTACGGATAATTCACATCTCTGAATTGCCCAATGGCTGGCTGGGTAAGCCTCACGCAATGTGGAGTGCTGCGGCAAAAGCTTCTGGGGAGTGGCTTCTCTTCACAGATGCCGACATTCACTTCCGTGCTGACGTTCTACGGCGCGCGTGCAATTACGCCGAGAGCCGCGCAGTGGATCATCTGGTGCTTTTTCCCACACATACGGATTGGACATTCAGTAAGAAGGTGATGCTGTCGGGCTTTAATATCCTTTTCATGTTCGGCCACCGCCCGTGGAAGACCGCCGATCCGAATTCGCGCGATCACATTGGAGTTGGGGCCTTCAATATGATCCGGCGCGAGGTCTACGAAAAGATCGGCACATTTCAGGCGCTACGGATGGAAATCATCGAGGACATGCGTCTCGGCAAACTGGTGAAAGATGCGGGCTATAAACAGCACAACGTGCTGGGGCCCGATTTACTGCTGCTCGACTGGGGCGATCATGCACTCGATATCATTCACAACCTGACCAAGAATTTCTTCTCGTTATTGCACTTCTCTGTTCCGAGAACGATCGGGGCCCTGCTGTTGCTACTTGGTATCAATCTGTTGCCATTTGTTGGCGCGGTCCTTGCACACGGATGGGCAAAAGTTCCGTATATGCTCGCTCTGCTGAGCGTGTTGTGCATGTATGTGGGGATGTCGTGGTATTCGCCGATCTCGCCACTTTTCGTGCTACTGCATCCAGTAGCGACCCTGCTGCTGGCATATACGCTGCTGAAATCGATGTCGCATGCTCTGCTTAATGACGGCATCGTATGGCGTGGGACTCATTATTCTCTACGCGACTTGAGGAGCGGCCTGGTTAAAGGCTGACGACAGCGGTTGTGAGTGCTACTCGGGCATCGCAGGGTCTATTTCAGTAATTGGATCGGTTTGCTTCCTGGACTTTGCTCGCTTCGTTATCTTTGCTTGCTTAGTGCCATAGAACGAGCCAGCGGTGTAGTTGCCGTGGCGGCTCACATCGTAGGTTTTGGGAATTGGTGGGATGTGGGCTGATTCGCCGCGCAATTGGCGGACATCCTTCAGGATAATTTCGGCGTGCCCGCGATATTCCTTGATTTGTCCGTGAATTTCGATGTTCTTGCCTTCGAGTTGACGCACATCGCCGACATCGCGCAGGTCGTTCCGAAAAGTGACTACGCTGAAGGGGCAGTTTGTCGCATCTTCGCAGAAGTTGAGCAGGAAATGACCGCCGTTTAGTGGCTGAACTGTGAGTACCTTTCCCTCAACGCAGCCTTCTCTACCAATTTTGGCAGCTGCTTCGGTAATCGGCAGACACTTGGCGGAGAGCAGCGAGCAAGAAAGTACCAGAAGCGCAATCAGACGAAGCATCGGAGCACGATTCTAGTGATCTGCAGTAATTATCCGCTGCGACGCGGGTCACATGCTGATGGTTGAATCGTGCAGATCTAACTTAGACTGTTCCGATTGCTTGAGAATCCATAATGCGAGTCCGGTCAACAAGGCGTCTTCTCCCAAGGCGAGCAGGTAATCGGGAATATCGCATCTACGGCTCAGCTCTTTCCGGAGCTGGTAGAACAAGAACGTAGCCCCTAGTGCACCCGCTGCTCCGAGCAAAGCAGCGCGGAACTTGTCGTCGGGATCGCGGTCCAGCTTCGCCGCCGAAGTCGCACCGGAGATCAAGCGGGCCAATAGCGAAATGGGCTTAGTGCGCGCCGGAAGGAAGGGCAACTTGTCAGCGATCAATTCTCCCAAGAACGCTGCCGTCAAAGCGTCCTTGGGCGTGGAGTGGTTTCCCGATTCGCGAGCGCGGATCCGGCTCACGATCATTGGGGCGGAGCTGCTGCGCATGCCGGCGATGACACCAACCAATACGGAACAGGCATCAGTGTTCATTTGCTTTCCTTACCTAGTAGGCTCCATCTTCAATGCGTCGTTGAAGCGGTTGAAGTAGTTGAAGAGCCCAATGGCGGCTGCGAGTTCGACGATCTCGCCTTCATCAAAGTGATTCCTCAGATGCTGCCAAAGTGCGTCATCGACATTGTGAGGTTCAAGCGTCATCCGTTCGGCAAAACGCAGCGCAGTCTTTTCTCGATCCGTGAAGTCGGTTCGTTTCTCGAATTGGGACAGGTTGTTGATCTGGTCTCCGAATAGCCGTGCCGTCTTAACAAGACGGTATGAGAGGCCAGTCAATACTCGCAACGGTTGATCTGGGATGTGCGCACGATGACAAGTTCCTTGAACTTAGCCGGAACCGTTCCTGTGTTCATGATGGCGCGGAAGTGGGCGATCATGGTTCGAAAGATTTCCGGCCGATGTGCGACCGTACGGAACATGTTGGGAACATTGCCTCTTTCATGCAAATAGACGTCGTAAATCTTGCCGGTTTCGGCATCGACTTCGTTTCGGTCCAGACGCGAAATTCGTTGCATAGGGTCTCCGTGGTTGATTATGGGCGTGCGCATCTGGCCGGTGCAAGCTACGTAGCAACTTTCGCGGCAACCAGGGTTTTAGCAGGCAGACGGGGGAGGGCGAAGTCTGCCCGTTTGAGCAGCTTTAACTACCCCAGCCCGCTTCTAAAGTGGTAGGCTTTGCGGAAAGGGAGTGCCACCCATGACCAGGCTACGAGTAGTATTCGCGCTGGCATCTGCAACGATCCTCTCCTTCGCTTTTCCGACATCAAGCATGGCCGATTCTCAGGTCCGCATGGTCCGGTTGAGCCAGGTACAAGGGACAGTTCAAATCGATCGCAATATGGGAAACGGATTCGAGAAGGCATTGCCGAACATGCCGATTACCCAGGGTGTTCGCATTCAGACGGGAGCGGACGGGCGCGCCGAGGTTGAACTCGAAAGCGGCACGACTGTGCGTCTGGCATCGGATACGAGGATGGCTTTCCCGGTTTTGGTGCTTCGCGATTCCGGTGCCCGCGCAAGCACGGCACAGCTGACGTTGGGGACCGCGTATTTCAACGTGCGCCACAAAGGCAAGGAAGAGTTCCGAGTGGCGTTTGCGAAAGAGGCCTTCCAGGTCGACCGCAATGTTCGCTTTCGTGTTGTCGCGGATCTTGCGAAGGCGACGGTGTCCGTCTTCAACGGTGAGTTGAAGGTGGCGACGACAACTCAGACTGCGGTGCTGAAAAAAGACGAGACGATGACGTTTGATCTGCTCGATCAGACCCAGGTGGCACAGGCGAAGGGGATTGCAACTTTGCCAAGCGATAACTGGGATGCGGAGCGGGCGCAATTCGACAAGCTATATGGCGGCTCACCCTATGCGAGCACCCCGTATTGGAATGCACCCGATCTCGCCTACTACGGGTCCTACAGCTTTGTGCCGGGATATGGAATGCTTTGGCAGCCGTTTGGGATGTTTGCCGGCTGGAATCCCTACATGAATGGTGCATGGGTTTGGGATGCCAGCCTCGGTTACACCTATGCTTCGATGGACCCCTGGGGATGGATCCCATATCACTATGGCGCTTGGACATATGTCAATGGCTACGGATGGGGATGGGCGCCTACGGGGCCACACACGTGGGCTCCGACACCAAGAATTATTCATCAGCCCGCTGGCTTCCAGGTGCCCACGCCGCCTGTCGTGGCGAGGGCCGCATTTACGGGACAGTCGCAAGGCCCAGCTGCCGTTATCCAGCCGGTGAGAACCGGCGCAGGGGTTGGGCAGCAACCGCAAACCAGACTTTCAGTTGCAGCCCGGCCCACGGTCATCGTCGGCCACACTGCCACCGCCGTAGGCTTGCCTGCAGCGGCATTTGGTTCCCGAAGCATGATGTACATGCAGAGCAGAGGTGTTGGGTACGCCGGACCAGCATACGGCCGTAGCTATGGCGCGATGGGGGCGGGCATGGGCCGCGCTGGCATGGCCGCGGCTGGTGGCGGCGGCTATGGCGGCAGGGCCATGGGCGGCGGAGGCGGTTTCAGCCATGGAGCCGCGGCCGGAATGGGCGGGGGTGGCGGTGGTGCCCGGGGCGGCAACCCGCGGTAAGCTCTCGATTCGAACTCTAGAAGGGCAGCCTAAGAGGCTAAGGCTGCCCTTTTTATTTGACCAGGATTCCGGCATAACCGACGACTGAGGCGAGATCTCCGGAAATATCACCCGACGTCGCATATTTCACCAGCTCGGCGGAAGAAGCTCCGAGCATCTTCACCGCAACCAGCATGGCGATTGTGGGGCCGTATCCGCACATGGTGCTGTGTTCGTGTGCCAGGACTTCGTGCAAACCCGCAGGATCGAGCGCAAGAATTCTGTCAATTGCTTTGCGATCTTTCTCGCGCGTGATCGAGTCGGGCTCGTAATGGTTCATGTCGCTGGAAGCAATCACCACGATGCGATCTGAAGTGTCGAGGAGGGCCCTTCCGATGGCATCTCCCAGCATATACAGATATTCGTAGCGCCCGACCCCGACGGTAATTGGAACAAATTTGAATTCCGGTGCCAGAACCTGGAGAAACGGTAACTGGACTTCCAAAGCATGTTCGTACTTCTGTGAGCGATGGTCTTCCGCAAGCGCAGGGAAACGCCGGGTGAGGTCCAGCGCGAGATCGCGGTCGATAGCGACATCGCCTAAAGGCGTTTGCCAACGGCCCTCCGTCATGATCGCCAGAGGCTCGCCTTCTCCGGTGTGATTTGGGCAAAGGATGACGAAGCGAGAAGGCATCTGCAGTCTTCCGTAAACAGCTCCTGCAACATGGCCGGAATACATGTATCCCGCATGAGGTGCGATGCAGCCACTCGCGGCGACTTTTTCACCAGAATACGAAGTGTATTGCTGGATTTCGTGGCGGAGCCGGTTGGGATTGGCGGTATAGAAATGACCGGCAACGGCCGGAGGACGAACGAAAGTTGCCATAAGTGTTCATCCTTTCCGTTTCCACTCCACGCAAAGACTGCGGATGTGGAGAACTACGCACGTTAAGACGCCAGCGAATTTGCAGCGGGTTCCAGTCCGCGGAACAGCGCTGCAGCTTTGTCCAACGAAACAGCCTCGGCGCGGATATCGCCAGGAAGACCCAAGCTTTTCAGAGCCGACCGGAGTGCTTCGCCCGAATAACTTCCCTTTAGATTGTTAACCAATGTCTTGCGCTTTTGAGCAAACGAAAGCTTGAGGAAATTGATGAATTCCCGTTCAGGCACATCGAGTTCGGCGAGTTTCGGTTTCATCGTGAGCCGGAGCACTTCGGAATAGACTTTTGGCGGTGGGGCGAATGCCGCAGGGGGAACGACGAACAGTTTTTCAATGTTGGAATAAAGTTGTGCCGTGGCCGAGAGCAGCCCGTACTCGCTGTTTCCCGGTTCCGCAAGCAAACGGTCGGCAACTTCTTTTTGCAGCATCAGGATCACTTCATCGAAGGAGTTCGCGAAGCTAAACAGGCGTAGCAGGATGTCGGATGTGATGTAGTACGGGATGTTACCGATCAACCGTGCGGTTGTGGGCAGCGCGTGTGGAGAACGGTCGACGAGCATGCCAGGCCGGGGGCCCAGCATACTGGAAAAGTCCATGGTGAGGATATCGCCCTCGATAATCTCGACACTCGGCATACGGTTGTAGCGCATGCGCAACTGGGCTGCAAGAACGCGATCGAGTTCGATGGCGATCAAGTGTCCGGCACGAACCGCGAGCTTATCGGTGAGAACACCTTTTCCAGGTCCAATCTCGATGACAATTTTCTGCGAAATATCGCCCAGTGCATCCACGATGCGCTGAACAGCTGTAGGGTCGACCAGAAAGTTTTGACCGAGCTTTGGCCGCTTGCCACCGCGCGACCGCGTGCGCGGAGTTGGCTTCTTCATACTCTGTGGTTCGACCGAAGCTGCAGCGGACGGTTCAGCCGCAGCGTTGACCCGTTTTCCATTCGCCATTAGACTCACCTTTCGCGCCGATCAGGCTTGCAACGCCGATTGCGAGTCGTGCGTGGCAGTCTGTTCCGGGCTCCCAGATTCGCAGTACGAAAGGGACCCCGTTTTCATGCATATTGTTTTTGCGGCATCCGAGGCTGTTCCGTTCGCCAAGACGGGAGGTCTCGCCGATGTAGTCGGCTCACTACCTCCGGCCCTGGCGCAACTGGGACACAAACTTACAGTCTATTTGCCGCGATACAAGCAGGTAAAACTTCCGCCCACCGCGAAGACAGTCATTTCCAGCCTGACTGTTCCATTCGACGACAAGTACCGATTCTGCTCGGTCGTCGATGGCGGCACCCACAACGGCGTTCAATACTATTTTATCGATTATCCGCCTTACTTTGAGCGCGATGCCTTGTACGGCACGTCATTGGGCGATTACCGCGATAATGCCGAGCGTTTTGCATTGTATTGCCGCGCCGTGATCGAAGCGTCGAAGATCCTCGGCGTACCCGACCTTTTTCATTGCCACGATTGGCAATCGGCTCTTGTGCCGATACTGCTGCACGAGGTCTATGAAGACGATCCCGTTTTCCGGCGCGTTCCGTGTGTGTTCACTATCCACAACATGGGATACCAGGGACTGTTTCCTCCGGATATCTTGCCGCTGATCATGTTGCCATGGGATCTGTTCACTATCGGTAAGCTGGAGTTTTACGGAAAGGTAAACCTGCTGAAGGGCGCGCTGGTGATCTCCGATTTCGTCACCACTGTCAGCAAGAAGTACGCCCAGGAGATCCAAACAGCAGAGTTCGGTTTTGGCTTGGAGGGCGTGCTGAAAGCGCGCTCGTCAACTGTCGCGGGAATCTTGAACGGCGTGGATTACGGCGAGTGGAGCCCGGAACAAGACGCATTTATAAGGCAAAAATATTCGCGGGATGACCTGAGTTGCAAAGCCGAATGCAAAAAGGATTTGCTGGCTCTCTATGGAATACGCGATGCGAATCCGAGTATTCCGGTGATCGGAATTGTCGGAAGGTTTGCAGCACAAAAGGGGTTTGACTTGATCGCGCAGGCTGCCGACCGGCTGGCGCGCGAGGAACTGGCTATTACGGTGCTTGGCACCGGCGATCGCGATTACGAAGACCTTTTCCGACGACTGGCGCGACAGTATCCGCAGAAAATCTCCGTCAAGATCGCCTACGACAATGCCATCGCTCACAAGATCGAAGCCGGCGCAGATATGTTCCTGATGCCCTCGCGCTACGAACCGTGCGGCATGAATCAGATCTACAGCCTGAGATATGGAACGGTGCCGATCGTGCGCGCCACGGGTGGTCTCGACGACACGATCGAGCAATGGGACCCGGCTACGAAGCGAGGCACCGGATTCAAGTTCCAGGAATACACGGGGGAAGCATTGTTGGCGAGCGTCAGGCTGGCGCTGCAGGCATTCAAAGATGAGGCGAATTGGAAAACTCTGATGCGAAACGGCATGAGCAAAGATTTTTCTTGGATGGCGTCGGCGAAAGAATACGTGCGGGTATATGAGCGCGTGCGCCAGATCAGGGCCGCAGCAGCTTAGTCTGTTACGGTCGCCGAACTCGCCCGAATTCCGTGCTTGATCAAAAAGCTCCGAAACTCCTCATCAAACGTTCGACTGCGGTGACATTCCAATTGCTCGCGAAGGTACGCCGTCAACGCATCCAGATTCGAAGCACTGACGCTGAACGCCGCGTAGCCTTGTTGCCAAGCAAAGAAGTGGCCGGCTTCATTGACCTGTTTGGCTGAATCCGCTTTGAACGCGCGTACTGCGACCGCAACGCCAATCTTGGGCGGCATACACACGAGCAGATGAACGTGATCTTCGGCCGCGCCCACTTCAATCAATTCAATCCCATATTGCACGGCAACCGTCTTCAGGGCTTTGCGCAGCTCTGGCTCGATCGGAGGTTTGATCAGCTTGCGTGATTCTCGCGTGCCAAAAATCAGATGGACATAATTTCGCACGTATGGGTGTGACATGGTTCCGTGAGTTTCGAGGGTCGGCAGAGGTTTTGGCGGTAATGGAGATCACAAGCGCCGGTGCGAAGGCGCACAATCGGCGTGCTGGAGGTGCTAGGTCGTGTACTTGCTGTTCTCGTGATCCAGGTGCTCGAAACTTTCAATGACCGCGGCCACGCCAAAGCGATTGTGGTCGTCGGTATCTTCGCAGCGCATGACGCGCGCACGACAACGAACCCAGGTATCTTCGGCGGGAGTCACGCCGATGGGGATTGGAAATACAAGCTCGACTTCGGATCCGACTGCGACGCGATTGCTAAGGTAGACGAACACGCTGCGCATGGTTGAGCCGACATCCCGGGTGTGGCCGGTCATCTCCCCTGCTGAGTGCGATCTGGCGCGAACCGGAACGGTCGCGATTACGCGTCGCTCGCGCCGCTGCTCCTGCTTTGTCTTCATCGTCATGGGTCCCCTGCTCGCCTAAGTTGTTGTCCTGCCAATGTATGCGAGACTCCGCAATTCTGCAATCCTGAGATGCCAGTTTTATTAACCCTTGGGCGCATTGGAGCGTGCCCGGAAATGGTAGAACACCGGGATGCCGGCCAATATTACAGCTAAGCCGATGGCCGAATTACGCCAGTTCGCCATGAACGAGAAATAAACAAGGACAGCAGAGGCCAGAATGAAACAAACTGGCACGACCGGATATCCCCAGGTTTTATAAGGCCGCGGAGTGTCCGGTTCGCGATAGCGAAAGATGAAAACAGAAGCTGTACCCAACATGTAGAAGAGCCATTCCGCAAACAGGGTGAGCGAGAAAAGCTGCTGAAAAGTTCCCGCGAACAGAACCAGCACAATGGCGAGCACGCCTTGTACGACCAGTGCTGCGGACGGCGTGTGAAAGCGCGGGTGCACCCTGGCGAGAGCCTCAAAAAAATACCCATCACGTGCCAAGGCAAACGGAATGCGCGCCCCGGTCATGGTGCTGCCGTTGAGAGTCACGAGCATGGAAAGCGCCATGCCCGCGGAGACAATGGCCGCACCGAGAGATCCCATTGCGATCAGCATGGCCTCGCTTGCAGGCCGTGGGGACGCGGCAATCGCAGCAGGAGGCATCACGTATTGCACTGCAGCGTTCATCAGGATGTAAAGCGCGGCAACGATTGCCACCCCTGCGATGAGCGCAATCGGCAAGCTGCGTTGCGGGTTGCGAATTTCGGCCGACACGGTGGTGACGAGGTTCCATCCGTCATAGGCCCACAGCGCTGCGATCAGGGCAGCCATGAATCCACCGAACCCACCAGTTGCTCCGGCGTGCGATTCAGTGAAGTGATGGCAGCTTCCACCGGCATAGCTGAACCCGATCACAACAATGCCAAGAATGGTTGCCACTTTCAGCAGCGTGAAAAAAAGCTGGAACTCGCCAGCACGCTTCACGCCGATGTAGTTCAGCAGGGTGATGAGCATGATTGCCGCAACAGCGACAATCTGGCCGCAGGTAAGCGGTACCGGCTTCGCCATCCATGTCTGCTGGAGAACGGCAAGCGGAGCAAACGTGCCGAGGATCCGCACAAATCCGGTGACGATCGTGGCGATCGATCCGGGCTTGGCAATCAGGAAGTAAGTCCAGCCGTAAAGAAATCCGCCGAGCGGGCCGTAGGCATCGCGGATGTAGACGTACTCACCGCCGGCCTGGGGTTTCATGGCACCAAGTTCCGCATAACTGATGGCGCCGAACCAGGAGAGCAGCCCACCAACAACCCACGCCAGATACACCAAGCGTGCGGACCCGACGGCCTGCATCATCTCCGAGGGAACCAGGAAGATGCCGCTGCCGATCACGGTTCCGACAACCACCGCAGCCGCATGGCTGACCCTCAGGTCCCGCGCAAGCTCCGGCTGAGTCGACCGCGGAATCATCATGTATGAGCCTGTTCGGACACTGCTGCATTGCTTCGCTCGCCTGCGGCGACACCGATGAGGATGCTGGCTAGATAACCGACTGCAAAAGTTATGCAGCTGCCGATCATGAACCACCAAGTGAAGGGAATGGCACGCGGAAGCGCCAACACCGTCCAGTGCAGAGAGGTTGCGGACTGCAGCCACTGCAGCACGCCGCGCCCTTCCCAGATGTAAAGCGAGGTGAGGAAACCCACGAGCATTCCCACCATCGTGCCGCGCTCATTGGCTCGCTTCGTAAGCACGCCCAAAAGGAAGACGCCAAGCAGCGCACCGAAAGCCACGCCGGCAATAGACAAGCCGACTTCAACGACGCGTCCGCCGTGCCGAGAGATGATCGCAAACGCGAAGAGAATGAGTCCCCAAAACACCGTCGCAATGCGCGACAGCCGCACACGGCTGTACTCGCTGGTCTGCGGGCGGAAGCGGGTGTAAAAGTCGACGATGGAACTCGAGGAGAGCGAATTCAGAGCGGCGCTCAGGTTCGACATGGCGGCCGCAAGAATAGCAGCGATCAGAACTCCAGAGATTCCGTGTGGCATCTGGGTGACGATGAAGGTTGGGAAGATGCGGTCAGTTTTCCCGAACGATATTGTCGGTGGGAAGACGTGATAGAAGGCGAACAGCATCGCACCGACCATCAGAAACAGAGTGAACAGAACCGCCACAAAGACTCCGCTGGCAATGAGTGCAGCCTGTGATTGTCGCAGACCCCGCGCTGCCAGGAGTCGTTGCACGATCAACTGGTCGGTGCCATGCGTGGCCAGCGTAAGAAAAGATCCGCCAACCACGCCGGACCAGAATGTATATGTGGTGAAGAATGACCAGGAAAAATCGAAGACACGGAACTTGCCGGAGTTTTCCGCCAGCGACGAGACCGTACTCCATCCCCCCGGAACTGAGTGGAGAATGGTGAAGAAGCCAACGAGCGTACCGCCAACGTAAGTTGCCGTCTGGACGACATCGGTCCAGATGACCGCTGACAAGCCGCCCTCGAAGGTGTAGATCAGGGTGAGGGCAGTCACGATCGTAATAGCGGCAAGATCGCGGCCGAAATCGTTAAACCCACCGAGGACAGCGGACAATGCAATGCCCACCACGATTGCAACGGCAAAAACACGTACGCCTTCGGCCGCCGCGCGAGTGATCAGAAAAAGTCCGGCAGTCATGGAGTGCAACTTTGGTCCGAAGCGGCGCTGGATCAGTTCGTAGGCGGTGAACAGATCGCCCCGGAAGTAGTGAGGAAGGAGGACAATGGCAATCAGGACACGGCCAACGATGTAACCGAATACAAGTTGAAGAAACGTGAAATTGGTTGCGTATGCGAGGCCCGGAACGCTGATGATGGTCAACGTGCTGGTTTCGGCCGCCACGATGGAGAGCGAAATTGCCCACCAGGGGATGTTGCGGTCCGCGAGGAAGTAGTCGCGCAAGGAACGCTGGCGCTTGCGAAACCGCAGTCCGAACAGGGTGATTCCCGCGAGATAAACAGCAATGATCAGCAGGTCGAGCGTATTCAGGCCCATTCGGCTCCGCTACTATTTCGCTTTCAGCGGCAGAGTATCGGATGGGCTCCTAAGGTGTCTACGTCCGGTGACGAAAGAAGTAACACCGCAAGCCGGCGAACGGCGGTTCTGCCTGTGGTAGAACAGAGTCCACATGCCACTCTACATCGGGATCGACGGCGGCGGCTCGAAGACTGCCTGTGTGCTCGGCGACGAGAACTCGGTCCTGGCTAGCAGTCGTAGTGCGGGCAGCAACGTCATTCGCCTGGGTGAAAAATATGCCGCTGCATCGCTGCAGAGCGCGATTTCGCAAGCCTGCTGCACGGCGCAGGTGAGCCCGCTGAAGGTCCAAGCAGCGTGCGTGGGAGCATCTGGCGCGGGGAGGCCTGAAGTACAGGAGCAGATCCGAGCGCTGCTGGGCTCCATATTGCCGCGATCATCGGTGCGCGTAATTGGCGATAACGAGATCGCGCATGAAGCGGCATTGCTGGGACGCCCGGGTGTGGTCGTGATTGCTGGCACTGGCTCTGTTGCGTACGGCCGAAACCAGCGTGGCGAGACAGCACGCGCGGGTGGCTACGGATTAGCGGTTTCCGACGAAGGCTCGGGCCAGTGGATTGGCCGGGAGGCGATTGCGAAAGCACTACGAGCGGGCAATACGAGCCTTCTCACAGCGGCGATGCGCCATTGGCAACTTTCGTCACAGGAAGCGTTGATTCAGTTTGTAAACCGATCGCCTGCGCCGGATTTCTCGTCCCTGTTTCCGCTGCTTCTGAGCGCAGCGAGAACTGGCGAAGCCATGGCCAAATCGGTGCTTCAGGCGGCAGGTTGCGAATTGGCCACTCTGACCGACAACGTTCTGAGACAACTTTGGCGCGAGGGCGATCCGGTACGAGTGGGACTGGTTGGAGGAGTGTTTGCGAACTCGCCGGAAGTCAGGTTGGCATTCTTGCTGACCTTGCGCGAGTGCTGGCCGACAACAGCGGTCTCTTTTCAGATTGCCGATCCCGTGCTGGGCGCGCTGTCCATTGCGAGGCAAATGTGAGCGGGCAAAGCGAGAATCAAGCACCGGCAGTATTGCGCTCAGACGATTTGGCGAATCGCATACACAGCGTTTCCGAGGAAGAACTGCTTGAGGTTGCGTCGAGTACTGGTCTCACCGAAGAGCTTGCACGCGCGTTATTCCAGCGACGTGACTTGAGTGCGGCCGTTCTAACGAAGATCGCCGAGAATCACACTGCACTCAAACTTCGCGCGGTCATCATCGGATTGGTATCGCATCCGAAGACGCCTCACCATATCTCGATTCCACTCACGAGACATTTATTCACGTTTGAGCTGATGCAGGTTGCGATGCAGCCCGGCGTTCCTGCAGATCTAAAAATGAAAATCGAGGATTCGCTCATCAACCGCATCAGTACGATTTCCGCGGGTGAGCGCATCGCTATTGCGAAGCGGGGTTCGACTCGAATTGCGGCAGCGCTGCTGACAGCTACGGATCCGAGAATTCTGGAATCCGCACTGAATAATCCCTACATGACGGAAGCATGTATTGGGAAAGCGCTGGTTTCGCATGATTCCATACCGCTGTTGTTCGAATTTACCTGGCGGCATCCGAAGTGGTCGTCGCGGGTTGAAGTGCGGCAGGCAATGTTGCGTGCGGCCAAGGTTCCTCCACACATCGCGGCGGAGATCGTCAAGACAATGTCGCCGGTGCAAGCAAAAAATGCGCTTGCTGGTTCGCAGATGAGTGCGGCGCTCAAAGCGAAGTTGCTGGAAGAAATTATCGAGCGGACAAAGGGCCGCTAAGCGCGGCCCTACCGTTCGCCGCCCCCCACCTTGGTACGACTTATCCGCGTGATGCAGGTGGAACAATATTGTTCATTCGCGCATACACGGCCAGTTGTCCGTAGTGCTCACAATTGTGCTCAATGAAGCTCAGCACCATTTCAGCGACCTCCGCGCTTGCTTCTGATGACTTCAGCGCGCTGCTGGCCTCGTGGGCACTGCGCTTCAGCGCGCCGACAATCTGTGCCTTTGCAGAGAATTTGTCTTTCGGAATTTCGTTTGCGCTATCATCGGCTTTCTTGCCCAGCGCGCGGTTTGTCACGTATTGATTCCAAAAAACAACATGTCGCAGAACCTCCGCAACGCCGCACCAGTATGTGCTTCGCATGCGGCTTCGCCATGCCGCCCGACGATTATTGCTGGGTAGTGCGAGGATCATCGATATTGCCCTTGAATCTGGTTTTCAGGACATCTCGAACTTCAATCATTGTTTCTCCTAGAGTTCGGTATTCCGCCGAAATCCTATCGCTCGAGCGCACGACCTATGTTGTCCCATTCGTTCTAATCAGTCCTGGATTTTACGAAAGTGCGCGTGGATGGCCTCCGCCTGGGATTTGTTGACGACGGCAGAGAGCGCGGCTTGGTCGGCGTCTCTTACAGCCTTCACGCTGCCGAAATGTTCCAGCAGACGGCGGCGCGTAATGAGGCCGATTCCGGGGATATCGTCTAGCTCATTCGTGCGATCGCGGATCTCGCGGCGTTTGCGATGGAAAGTGATCGCGAAGCGGTGCGCTTCGTCCCGGATGATCTGCACAAGATGCAACGCCGGGTTATGGTGATCGAGAACGACAGGATCATTCTCTTGTCCGTATACATAAATGATCTCTTCGCGTTTCGCGATCGAAGCCAAGGGTTGGCTGGTGATCTGTAACGATTCGAGCGCGCGGGCCGCTGCATGTAACTGGCCGACGCCGCCGTCAATCAAAATAAGGCTGGGCATCTTACCTTTCTCTTCGGCGATGCGCCTGTAACGGCGGGTGACAACCTCTCGCATGGAGGCGAAGTCGTCGACGCCGTCTACGCTCCTGATGATGAACTTGCGGTAATCGCTCTTCTTCATCTGGCCGTCTTCCCAAACGACCATAGAAGCGACCGTTTCAGAGCCCTGGATGTGGGAGATGTCGAAGCATTCGATGCGCTTGGGCAACTCTGGCAATGTAAGGGCGTCTTGCAGAGTCTCGGCGATGACGTGTGCATTGGGCTTTAGGACTCGGAAGCGCTGATCGTAAGACTGCTTGGCATTATTTCCAGCCAGATCAATGAGAGAACGCTTTTCTCCCCGCTGCGGAATGAGGATTTCGACTTTATGGCCGCGAACCTCGCTCAGCAATTCTTCGAGGACGTCGCGATCCTCAAAGTCGACGGGCAAGTAAATGTTTCGCGGAACGTACTTCTGGCCTACATAGACTTGCGTGAGCAGCGTAGAGAAGAATTCGCCGGTATCGAAGCGGCCGTCCACGAGCGAAGGAAGTTTTTCCCAGAAGAACTCGCGTCGGTCGACGATTTTTCCGCCGCGCATGTGAAAGAGATTGACGGCCAGCATGCCATTCTCGAAGTGATAGCCGAACAGATCGGCGTCATCTCCTTCAGCAGCAGCAATGCGCTGCTTCTCCTGCAACTGTTCCACGGTGCTGATCAAGTCGCGATACTTAGCTGCCAGCTCGTACTGCTGGGCTTCCGCAGCGCCGGCCATGCGCTCACGCAACGAGCGCGCCAATTCCGTTTGCTTGCCTTCCAGGAACATGCGAACGTCGCTTACCGCTTCCTGGTAGCGCTCGGGCGTGGTGAGTTCTTTCACACAAGGCCCGAGGCAACGTCCGATGTAGTACTGCAGACAAGGCCTCGGATAGTAGCGGTTCAGGTCGATGGTGCAGGAAGGAACCAGAAAATGCCGGTGAATCAGGTCGGTGATCCGGTAGGCGAGATTCGCTGGGAAGTACGGGCCATAGTACTCGCTGCCATCTTTCTTCAGACGGCGTGTTACGTACACGCGCGGGTATCGCTCGGCTAGCGTGAACTTGATATATGGGTAAGTCTTGTCGTCGCGCAGAAGGATGTTGTAACGCGGCTTCTTCTGTTTGATCAGGTTGTTCTCGAGCGCCAGCGCTTCCTTGTTGTTGTCGACGACGATGTAATCGACGTCGACGGCCTCGCGCATCAGAGTGCCGGTCTTCGCGTCTGCCTGGGCCTCGTCAGTGAAGTAATTGCGCACTCGAGCACGCAGATTCTTCGCCTTGCCCACGTAGATGATCTCGCCCTCGGCGTTTTTGTACAGATACACGCCGGGCGCAGTGGGCAGAGTCCGAATTTTCTCGAAGAGGTCCATGGTTCGTGACGTTCGTTCATCCCCCAGGCTTATGTCAGAAAATGACCAGAGGGCGGGCACCCAGAGTTGGCGGTCCAGGGTCCATCAGTATTGTCGATGATCGAAGAACTGAGAGGAAGAGGGGGACCGCAACTACTCTATTTTAGCGTGGAAGGGAGCGGACAGCGAGAATCTCGCCACAACCAAACGGGGCACGCGGATGGGCCAATCTATTGCGTCTTAGCTTCGCCTTCTGCGCGTGATCGTTTCACTTCGCTGGTAAGCAGAATTGCTTGCGCCACTTCTTTCATTGGAATGCGACGGCTGCGTGCCTCTTTCTGCAGGATTCCGTAAGCTTCTTCCTCGCTGATGCCCATGTCGCGCTGAAGAATGCCTTTCGCGCGTTCTACGATCTTGCGAACTGCCAGCTTGTCTGAAAGTTCCGAGACTTCATTTTCGAGACGCGCCATTTCGATGGCGGCGCCCACCAGGTGGCCGATGGCGGAAATCGCTTTAATCTCACGGCCGGAGAAATTGTGCACATCTTTGTGCTGCACGTTGATGACGGCAATGAGACGGCCGCGGAGGACCACCGGAATCGAGAGAAATGACTCGTATGTGTCTTCCGGCAATTCGGCATACGGGCAGAAGCGCGGATCCTTTGGCGCACTCTGATCGAGAATGACGGGCTCACGATTTTCAGCTACCCAGCCAGTGATCCCCAATCCGAGTGGGATGGTAAGTCTGTCCAACACTTCCGGGTGAGAATTCTTCGAAGCCCGAAGCACCAACTTGTCCTGCTCGAGGACATAAATGAAGCAGGAATCACAGCTCACGAAGTCTGTCACGAACTCCACGATTTCATTGAGGACTTCATGAAGCGGGTCGGTCGCTGAGATACGCGTGCCAACCTCAGTTAAAAGATCAAGCGCGGGCGTAATAGGTTCCATGGAACAATTAGATGACATTTTCTGAAATTGTTTATATCGATAGTTGCTATCGTGAGCATTGCGATTTCTTATAGAGTTTTCATTTGTCGTTAAAGCAGGGCGCAGCACCGGGATTGCCGCGCCCCACGCGCAGGACAGCGATTAATGGGAACCGGAGATGGTGCCCGCCTGCGATGAAAGTCTTGCCATGTCCGTCTTGCTGATCGTTGGATTGAAATACAGCGCAAGGCCGGAATTGTTAAAACAAACGGATTCAACTGCCCATGCTTCGCCGTCGCGGACCAGGTTCACCGAGTTACTCTTGCAAGTGCTCGAGTAATCAGCGACTGTCGGTACGGCGATGACAGACAGTCCTTTCCCGTCCTCAGATCGCAGAATCGCCTGCGTGGCTCCGCGTGAATACACGGAAAGAAGGTAAGTTCCAGCTGGAAGCGTCGTTCTCTGAAAACTAACCTCATGAGTGAGCGTAAACTTTGCCGCGGCATCCTGAGCGGCTGCGGTAAAGCAGGTTGCAATCAAGGTGGCAAGCGCAAAACCCAGTTTCTTGGTAAACGTCATTTTTCATCTCCAATCGAAAGGTGAATACCGGTTGCACATGGACGTACGCGAAGGTTGCTCGAGCACGTTTTGCGATTTCCGATATGGTTGCGTCCGCGTTTTGTGGCTCGAGTTCGCCAACCGGGAGAAACGTCAGCTATTCACAAAACGTCGGCACCGTAGGACGCCAGTGTTTGGTTCACACTCGCGCGGCGGTCACAGATCAGCTTGGATTGGAAGTGAAGGCTCAACCAGGAGCATTCACTGACAGAAGCGTACCGAAGCGGGCGAATATTTGGCAAATCAGAAATTGTTATTGGTCCGATAGCGAAGGCAAGAATTAATGCGCGAGGGTACATGGCCTTGCGACGTTGCATTGCTTAGCAAGACTGTTCACAAGCGCGAACACATTCAATGAGGTCGATCAGCGGAACTGCATTCCCTGAAAAAAAAGAAAGCAAGCGGAAGCCGCTCATCGGCAACGCTTCCCGCTCTAACTGATTTGTACTAGTGAATCGCCTTGCCGATTTCCGTTATCCTGCCGCGCAATGACCTGGATTAAAACCATCCCTCTTTCTGAAGCCAACCATAAACTCATTGACGCCATGCAGTCGCAGCGTGCGCTGTATCCGAAGGAATATGTCACGCCGGTCTTCCCGCAGGACGACGGCACGGCAGGGATTGTCGCCTCGCACACGTTGATCCCGGAAGCGCTGTTTCATGCCTTCTCGACCTTTGGAGCGCTGATGTCTCCCGATCTGCCCCTGAGCCGCCGTCAGCACGAAATGATTGCGACCATGGTGTCGGTCACGAACCGATGCTTCTATTGAATCGAATCGCACGCAGAGTTTCTGCGTAGGGTCACTCTTGATGAAGAAATGGTTTCAGCGTTACGAGCCGACTACGCCAGCGCCCCGATCACCCCCCAGGAGCGCGTGATGCTTGACTACGTGGTGAAGCTCACTAAGGATGCGACGAAGTGCTCGGTCGACGATCACGAGTCGCTGCGCGCCGCTGGCTTCGATGATCGCGGCATTCTGCAATCACGCTGATTGCTTCCTGGTTCAACTACATCAATCGGGTCGCGGACGCCTTGGGAGTGGGACGCGACTGGGCAACGTCGGCAACCCGCTAATTCGATTACGGGTGCAAATGTGATTGCTCTGTCCTGTACAATGTCAGGTTTCCTGTGAGGGTGATCATGACAAACGGACGGAGCATTTTTAAGTCTTTGATGATCGTGGTGTGTGCTGCATTTCTGGTGGTTGTGACAGCGAACATTAATCGTACAGCAGCGCAAACCAAGCCGGGGAAAGATGCGAGTGCGACCTCTGGCAGCAACCCGCAAATCGCGCGGGGTAAGTACATCGTGGAAAATGTCGCGTTTTGCATTAACTGTCATACGCCTCGGGATGCGAATGGAAACATCGATCGGAGCAGGCTTTTGCAGGGAACACCGCTCTTCTTCCGCCCGGCGCAAACCGTCGCGGACTGGCCAATTGTGGCGCCGAGGATCGGCGGCACGCCTCCCGGCACCGACGCCGACATGGTCACGCTTCTCACTACCGGGATCTGGTATCAGACTGGGAAGCCGTTACGCGATCCTATGCCCCGTTTCCATATGACGAAAGACGACGCAGAAGCCGTAGTCGCTTTCCTGAAGACCGTGAAGACGGGACAGTAAAGTCTTTCGCAAACGACCGCACCGAAGCCTAAAAGAAAGCTGAACTGGCCACCAGGACTCGTGCTTGGCACCAGGCGGGACGTTTCAATTTCGGCTGAAACGTGAACGGTGATGGCGCGCTATGCTATCGGCGTGAATGTGAAGTTCTCATTATCGTCCACCGCTGCTCTCATTGCTGATCCTTCTCGCGCGGCCATGCTGACGCACATGCTTGATGGGCGAGCCTTTGCCGCCGGAGAACTGGCGCGAGCGGCCAATACCTCGCCGCAATCCGCCAGTATGCATTTGTCGCAGTTGCTAGCCGGAGGATTGGTGCAGGTGGCGCGGGAAGGCCGCCACCGGTATTACCGAATTGCTTCGTCTGATGTTGCGCACGCGGTGGAAGCACTGGGCATCATCGCGATCCCTCATCGAGTCCAACCGGTTGCCCCACGGGAAGCGATTCGCTACGCCCGCACGTGCTACGACCATCTTGCGGGTGAATTGGCGGTCAAACTAACCGAAGCATTCGAGAGCCGGGGACTGCTGGTTTCATGGGCAGAGCGAGATTACCGGATCACTCCTGCCGGAGAAGAGTTCTTGTCATCTCAGTGGCAAGTCGATGTTGACGCGCTACGCCATTCGCGCCGTAACTTTGCCCGACGTTGCCTGGATTGGACAGAGCGGCGTGATCATCTCGCGGGTGTGCTCGGGGCCGCAATCTGCAGGAAGTTTTTTGAGCTTCGCTGGATTACGCGCGACGCGCGAAGTCGCGCAGTGCATGTAACTGGTCCCGGGCGTCAGAATCTTGCGCGCCTGCTGGACTCGCACGCGGCGTAAGCTGAAGCGGTTGTAGTTGCGAACCCGGCACTTTATTCTTTGTTGCTCCTTCCGACACTGTCCTTTCGTGATAGGCAAGAGTTTGTCCGGCCGGAGTATTTTCGACAGCAGTATGCGTCGAATCATCGTCACCGTTGTTGCTGTTTCCGCTCTGTCCCTATGTTGCCAGGCACAGCTGCAACTCGATCAGTTGTGGAAGAAGGTTTCCAAGACTACATCGTCGTCCGGGACAGCCTCGAGCTTGACGGAGGACAGGATCAGCGCGGGTCTGAAGGAGGCACTCAATATCAGCACGCGCAATGCGGTTGCCTTCACTGGCCGGCCGGATGGCTTCCTCAAGAATGCTGCCATCAAAATACTGATTCCTCCCAAGCTGAAGACCTTTGACCGCGGGATGCGCATGATTGGCAAAGGCGCCGAGATGGATGAACTCGAAGTTGGAATGAACCGTGCGGCAGAACAAGCAACTCCTGATGCGGAGAAGATCTTTCTTCGCGCACTGGCGAATATGAGCTTCGATGATGCGCGAAGGATTCTCTCGGGTGGTGATACAGCAGCGACAGAATATTTTAAACAGCAGACCTCGGCACAACTGGCACAAGCATTTCAGCCGATCATCCACTCGAAACTCGAGACTGTTGGGGTGGTGAAGAAGTACAACGAGTTGATGCGCAATCCACTGGCTGATTCACTGCTTGCACAGAGTGCTTTCGACCTCGACGACTATGTGGTCTCGAAGACACTCGACGGACTGTTCTATACGCTCGGAGAAGAAGAACGGAAGATCCGGCGCGATCCGGCAGAGCAGACAACGGCGCTGCTTAGAGATGTGTTTGGAAGGAAAGCGGCGGCGAACCAATAGGTCCAACACGACAGTTAAGAAGAGCGGGTAACGACAACTGAGGCTAAGTTCTGGCACTCAACCATTGACGGCGCCTATAAGCATAGAGACTATGTGCCGTTTCGGGCACTACCTCACAATTAGCCTCGGGCGTGAACGCCCTGTAATTTTTTTACGCCAGTGGTGAGATGTGCCGCCCTTGTAAATAGCCGAATTTTGTCATCCGAACCTACGCTACTGAAAACAAATAGCTTATCGATTTGGGCTCGGCAGACTCATTGGCAGAGCGCGTGCTATTTCACAACCCGAAGCGCTCTGGTGAGCATCGCGAGTAGATGCCAGGCGCCGGATTACCGGCAGCCGGCACAAGGAGCGCTAAGGAGCTTTCTCCATGAACAGGGTTCTCGTACTCTCAGTTGCCGCCACTTTGAGCATTGGCCTATCGATAGGATGCTCAAGCAAAAAGTATGTACGCAGTCAGACTGGACCTACCATTAACAAAGTAAATGAACTGGACGACCTCACGGCGAAGACTTCGAAAGATATCAAAGACGTCGACGCCCGCGCACAGCAGGGGATTCAGGGTGTAAACGCGAAGGCTGACGCTGCGGATCAGAAGGCGCAGGCCGCCGGTCAGCGGGCGGACCAGGCGCAAACGTTGGCATCGAACGCCGCCAACCAAGTGCAGTCACTTGCAAACACAGTTGCCAATCTGGACAACTATCGTCCAGTGGTGGAAACCACAGTTCACTTTGGCTTCGACAAGTCGAACCTGACTGCGAAGGCAAAGGAAGCACTCGATCAACTCGGAACTGAAATCCCGAACACGAAAAACTACATCCTCGTGATCGATGGAAACACGGATTCGACTGGCCCTGCAAGTTACAACTATGACTTAAGCCGCCGTCGCGCAGATGCGGTCGTGCAGTACGTGGCTTCGAAGTACAACGTACCGGCACACAAGATTTACCTGATTGGCCTTGGCAAAGATAAGCCCGCTACCGACAACAAGACCTCAAAGGGTCGTGCGGAAAACCGCCGAGTCGATGTACGGCTGATGACCAACACTGATCAGAACCAGAATACGACTGCAGCCTCGGCCAAGCCGCCGGCGCAGCAATAGGTTTGTCCTCCCCTGTAACAAGCCTCTGCAGGCCGCTCGAAAGGGCGGCCAATTTTTTTTGGTAGCAGAAAGTGTACGTTAGTGGCGCGGGCGAAAAGAGCCTAAGGAAAGACTCGACGGCCGTACATCGGCATGGTTGAAGGCAGGCTCGTTCAAAGCATCTTCGGATGGAATCTTCCGCAACCCCTAAAAGCCGCATCGTTCAAGGCGGATTTGCGAGCGGTGCAAAAGGTCTAGAATATGCGTATGCGACCGTTGCTGCTCGGGATCGTGCTCTGTGCTCCATTGATTGTCTTTGCCCAGGATCCGAATCTCAGTCCCGATACCACTTTCCCCGGCGATAAGCCAGCGGCGAAAACGGATAAGCTCCCCGAGGCTCCTGCTCCGGCAAAAACGTCAAGTTCGAATATGCCCGACGCGCCGACGCCCTCGAGCACGCCAGCGCCGCCAAAGAAGCCTGTGCCACCTCCGGCCGCCGAAAGTTCGGCGCCTCCGGCCAGCGCTCCGCTGCCGAGAAGCACAGGGGAGAGTTCGAGCAAAGACAATCCGGTGGACATCAGTCCGCCGCCCGGGGATGACAAACATCCCGGAGCTGATCTGCCGAGCGAGATCGATGAGCTGCGGCCGTGGAACCCCCACCAGGCAGACAAAGAAGTGGAAGTCGGAGAGTTCTACTACAAGCGCGGAAACTACATTGCAGCGGAGAGCAGGTTTCAAGGGGCTCTACATTGGCAATGGAATCATGCCGAGGCGACGTTTCATCTCGCACAAACTGAAGAAAAGTTGAACAAGCCGGAAGAGGCGCGGAAGTACTACTCGATGTACCTTAGCATCCTCCCAGAAGGGCCGGAGGCGCAGAAAACAAAAAAGGCACTCGATAAACTCGGAGGGCCGGTACCCGTGACTGCGCAAAACAGAGAGGCCTCGGGGGGCGGACCGGCCGATGCTCCGGAATCGCTGGATGCCCAGAAGAAAGCGTATCGTGGAATCAAAGAAAAGCTGAAGGACCTATCCCCGCAATGTGTTGAATTAGGCGGCAGTCCTTGCTACAACGTTCCTAGGAAAGATCCTGCGTCAGATTCCAGCAGCGCGTCTAAGAAAGCGCCGCCGGATTCCGGGACTACTTCTCAACCTTCAGAAACTCCCCAGTAGTGGCGTCAACGAGGACGCGCAGTTTGGCCTCATTTCCGGTTCCACCGTATTCAACGTGCCACATCAGCTTGTTCTCTTGCGCACTCCACTCAACCACGCAGATGAGCGGCAAAGAAGCGTTCTGCTTCAGCAGTTTTTCACCACCGTGCTGACTGGCGACTTCAACGGCCTTGTCAGAGTCGACTTTGAAGAAGGCGAGATCGAAGGTCCTGGTAGAGGTATTGGAGGGATTGTAGCTGTCTTCCGCGCCGAACGAAATGCCAGGATCTGGGGCGTCGTCTTCCTTAATCCCCGACCACGAATACGTTTTAGCGACGCGGTGTCCAGGTGATCCGAAAGAAGCGCGCCACACTGCGTACCTGCCGTCCTTGCCGGTAACATCCTTGGTCGGCTGGGATTCCAACCGGAACGGCAGAGCATCCGCCTGCCACGATCGCGCCGCAACATACATCTTGTAAATGGCTTCCCGACCGGTGTAAAGCGTCGGCTCGGCTGGCTTCGAGGCCGCTTCTTCGGCAGGTTTTTTCGGCTCAGAGGTGCAATCGAACAACACCAACAAAGAAACGATCACGAGAACAAAAGCGGCGGGCCGCGCATTCTTCTTCATCTTTAGTTTTATTTCCTCCTGGATCAAGCATGAGAAGGATCGATCTCAGCGGGAGACCAAGAGCAACATTCTACTTCATTGTATTTTTGGGACGTGCAACCGTGAGTGGAGCACGGTTCGACACGGTCACATAGCGGAAAAAAATATGGCAGCTGGATTTGCCGATTCCGATAACGATTACACTAGAACCGGATTAGAATTGCGACGAGGCGGGGATGGGACAATCTCCATAAGTTTTCGTGACTACTCGGTCGCCAAGTTCCGCATCTTAGAACTTGATCCAGATGCCAAAGATTTCCGCACTACTCCACACGATGAACGATGTGCAACGGGTCGGTCGAGTCATCGACTCTTTGCGTCCATGTGACGAGGTTCTTGTCATTGACCATGGTTCTACCGATGGAACTCAGAAAGCAGCCGAGGAACTCGGCGCGACTGTGAAGGCAGCTATTCCGGGTGTCGATCGTGGCGCGTACGCACTTGATGCCAGGAACGATTGGGTTTTCTGCATTTGCTCGAACGAGGCGCTTACGGAAGAGCTGGAAGCATCATTGCAGGAATGGAAGCAGCATGATCCGGGCGATAAGCCCGGGTATGCGGTTGCGGTGAGAGAAGAGTCGAACGGCACTTGGAAACATTGTGCGACTGAGATGCGGTTGGTCGACCGAACGCGCCTGAATTGGACTGGGGATCTTCCTCCGAACACGGATGGGCCGGCCGCCTTTCCTGGAGACTTAATGCGTTTTTCAAATCCGTAGGGATGCAGCGAGGCCATTTTCGCGGATTCTCATTCCCGGCGCATCCCGCAGTGCATGTACCGCTGAGATTACCATTGGTCCATTGGTGTACTTCGCCGCGCTCATAAGCGACATATAATCTGGACGAATCTAACCAGATTACACCGGGCGTGAATGTTTCTATTCTCCGCGATCGCGATTTTCTGTTTTGGGCTGGTGTTCGGAAGTTTTCTGAACGTCTGCATCCATAGAATTCCGCGGGAGCAATCCGTCGTGTGGCCCGGTTCGGCTTGCCCTACCTGCAGAGAAGAAATTCGCTTCTACGACAACGTCCCAATGTTTAGCTGGCTGGTTTTGCGAGGCCGTTGCCGTAATTGCAAAGCGCCGATCAGCCCGCGGTATTTGCTCGTAGAACTGCTTACGGGAGTTCTATTCCTGTTCTGTTTCCTGGAGTTTGGGCTGTCGCTGAGTACTTTGAAGTATTGCGTGTTCTGCTTTCTGATTGTCGGTCTCGTCTTCATCGACGCGGAATGGAAGTTGTTGCCTGATCAGTTAACCCTCACGGGCCTGGTGGTTGGCATCGCTTTCAGCATCATCGTGCCGGTGAACGACTTTCTGGCACAGATCTTGCCGACGCACATGGACATGTCTGTAGGCGGAAACTGCTGGAGGTTGGTGTCGCTCGGAGATTCGGTCCTGGGCGCAGTTGTTGGTGCATCTTTCATTTATGGAGTTGGGGAAATTTACCTTCGCGCACGCGGCGTGCAGGGCATGGGCTTTGGCGACGTGAAATTGATGGCTATGGTGGGGGCCTTCCTTGGAACACGACTAACAGTAGTCACGTTATTTGGAGCGTCGCTGGTCGGATCGCTTTTCGGTCTTACCGCTGTCTTAAACGTTTGGTGCATTCGAACGCGAAGGCGGGTCGAGCGTAACCACGAGCCCTTCGCGGTCGCCCGCCGGCGCGCATGGCATTCTGCCAGCTTGGTTTACCGCTTCTATCAGATTCCGTTTGGGGTTTTTTTAGGCAGTGTTGCCTTGATTGCTTTGTTCTTTGGGAACGCGCTGCTCCGGCGTTACTGGAGTCTGTACGGTTAAACATTGTGAGGTCGACGATGAAAAGACTTGTTGAACTGCTGTTGACGACAACCTTGTTCCTGCTGGGGATTCCGGCAATCTCGCAGTCGGTGGCGGACGTAGCCAGGAGCACGCGCGATGAGAAAAAGCCAGCGGCTACGAAGGTCTACACGAACGACGACTTGCCGTCCGTTCCAGAATCGAACATGGCGGAGCAGTCGCCGGCAGATGGAACCTCGTCCAACGGGGAAGCGGCAGCTTCGAACGCCGAAGCCGGCGACGCGGCTTCGACAACCTCGGAGAAGAGTGGCAGCAAGAACGCACCTTCGGATTCCAAAGACTGGAAGTCGGAGGTGAGTCAGCAGGAAGACAAGGTTAAGCAGCTGGAGAAGGAAATCGACTTGATGCAGCGCGAGAACAAGCTTCGTCAAGCCGCCTTTTACGGAGACGCGGGAAGCCAACTGCGCGATCAGAAGAAGTGGGCGGACGAACAGCGAGCGTATCAGACCGATCTAGAGGCCAAACAAAAGGAGCTGGACGAGGCCAAACAGAAGCTCGATGACACCCGCGAAGACGCCCGGAAAAGCGGCGTTCCATCGCGGCAGTTGGAATAATATCCAGCATTGTCTGGGGTGAAAAAGGCGCTCGCGAAGCGCCTTTTTTGCTTTCAGTTGCAGTACTTAAGTAATGCCAGAAAGGCCCAGTTTATAGGGCTTCGAGATGGTACTCGGGATAGAATTCGTTACTCAGGGCAGCCCTTGCGCGCCGCTTGGTCGCTGGCCCGCCAGTTGGGGCAGGAGTCCCTTTCGCGAGTGGGGAAGAACCGTTCGTTCAAAATCGCCTTACCGGAACGCATCCCGATTCTGTACCTGATCGTTGCGGTCCTTGTGCTTTTGAGCGTCGTCCCGATGTATTTTTATGCCCGCCAGGTGCTGGAGATTAACCGCGAGCGCCTGAAAACCAACGAAATGCTTCTGCAGAATACGATCACGCGCTCGCTGAGCGATGAGATTGCCCAGAAGATGGGCAATCTGGACGCGATGCTGGGCAACCTCGCTTCAGCAATCCAGGTGACTAGCGGTGGCGATCTGGCTGGCGGCAAGATTGGCGCACCCGAGTTGCGCGCCCTGCTGGAGAAGTTTGTCTCCTCTTCTACTGACATAGCGTATGCGACCGTCCTGAATACCGATGCCAAAGGACAGTCCGTAGGGCGCATCAATCCGGATGAGTTCCTGCAGCGAGAACTGGAGCGCGCATTTGCCGCAGCAAGAGAGGGCCGCGCCTACACCGGGCAGGTGCTCTCAGTGGATTCGGGCGACAAGCACCATACTGTGCTGCTAGTCAGCGTGCCTATCATGGCCGGGGACCGCTCGGTCGGCATGATCGGCAGTGCAGTTGATCTTCAATTTCTTTTGAATGATCTCGACCAGGTCAGTAAAGGCGGCTTACTGGCGTATGTAGTGGACCGGCAGGGACGCCTGGTTGCCGCTCCGCAGGGCCCGCACCTCGCAACCGGCCAGGATATGACGAAGATGGACATCGTGAAAAGCTTCGTCGATTCCGGTGGCCGCGCACGCTGGGTAGAGACTTACGAATTCAGCGCGAACGATGAAGGCCGCAAGACCGGTATGCTGGGCACGTATAGCCCAGTGCCTTCCCTGGAGTGGGCCGTCATCGCACAGAAACCTCAGGATGAGGCGTACCACGGTGTATACGAGATGCAGCGCACAGCTAAACTGCTCGCGCTGGCTGCGATCCTTCTGAGCTGCCTGGTTGGAATCACTGCCGCACGCTGGATTACGACGCCCCTGGAAATCTTGACCCAGAGCAGCCACGCGATTGCCCGAGGAGATTTCTCGCGGCGCGTAGACCTGAAGAGCCGTACTGAAATTGGTGAACTCGCGCAGACATTCAACTACATGTGTGAGGACCTGGAGCATCTGGTCGGCGACTTGAAGCATGCCGCCGAAGAAAACCGCGAGCTCTTCCTGGGTTCCATTCAAATGCTCGCTGGTGCAGTCGACGAAAAGGATCCATACACTCGTGGTCACTCCGATCGTGTGACGCGGTTCTCCATGCTGATTGCGAAAGAGCTTGGACTGGCGCAAGAAGAAGTGGAGAAAATCCGGATTTCGGCTCAGTTGCACGACGTAGGAAAAATCGGCATTGAAGACCGCATCCTGAAGAAACCAGGTGCGCTGACCGCCGAGGAATACGAAGTGATGAAGTCGCACACCGTGCGTGGTGCGAATATCCTTCGGCCCGTCGAGCAGTTGAAAGAAATGATTCAGGGAATCGAGTTGCACCACGAATCCCTGGATGGCAAGGGGTATCCGTATGGGCTGAAGGGCGACGACATTCCACTTCCAGCTCGCATCATCGCCGTGGCTGATACGTTCGATGCTATGACGACGAATCGTCCGTATCAGTCCGCCAAAGAACCGGAGTATGCGATTCGCATTATCCAGTCGCTGGCTCGCAGCAAGTTCGATCCGGACGTTGTGCAGGCGCTCACTCGACTGTTCGAGCGAGGTGAGATCCGTGTGAAGCGTGCGGCCGTCGCTTCCGAAGTTGATGCTACTGCGGTGCCAGTGCCGACCGATCAGGCTCAAGCAGCAACCGAAGCTGTTCCCGCCAGCTAAATCCAGCCACAAAATCTCTGCTGCTCAGTTGATACACGTCTGGCACGTGTCGCTACCTTTTCAACCCGTATAATGAAGGATTCCAAAGCTCGTGCGGATTCAACTAGCGTCACGAACTCGGGTCAGAATTTCATGATTCAGACTTTATTTGGCAGCACAGAAGAACAACCTAAAAAGCAGGGCATTTTCGAGCGCATGAAGCAGGCCGTCTCGCGAACTCGCGAGAATCTGAGCGAGCGCATCGAGGAAGTTGTTTCCCTGAATGCAGAGATCGATCGCAACACTCTGGACGACCTGGAGGCCACCCTCATTGGCGCAGATCTGGGGACCAAGACCACGGAACAGTTGCTGGCAGCACTGCGTGAAAAAGCAGATCGTAAACAGATCGGGAACATTGCGGAGCTAAAGCGTTTATTGAAGGAGGAAGTTCGAAACGTTCTGCTAAGGGCGAATGTACAGCCAGTGCAGGCGGTCGACGGCGAGCCCGAAGTAATCATGGTGGTTGGCGTCAATGGAACCGGGAAGACCACCACGATCGGCAAACTCGCGAATGTCTTCCGCGCCGATGGCAAGCATGTTCTACTGTGTGCCGCCGATACGTTCCGCGCGGCTGCCATTGAGCAACTGGAAGTCTGGGGTGATCGAACCGGTACCGAAGTGATCAAAACCAAAGCAGGAGGCGATCCCGCGGCAGTCCTCTTCGACGCGCTGCAGGCAGCGAAGGCCCGTAGCCTCGATTACGTGATTGTCGACACTGCCGGGCGCTTACACACCAAATCGAGCCTGATGACCGAACTGGAGAAGATGAGACGCACTGCGCAGCGGATCATTACCGGCGCTCCGCACGAGACATTGCTGGTGGTCGATGCAACCACGGGGCAGAATGGCCTGCAGCAAGCGAAGCTGTTTACCGAGTCGGCAGGAGTTACAGGAATTGTGCTCACCAAACTCGATGGCACCGCCAAGGGCGGAATCGTAGTTGCGATCTCCAACGAATTGGGCCTGCCGGTTCGATATGTTGGCGTGGGAGAAAAGGCCGGCGACTTATTACCGTTCGATGCGGGAGCGTTTGTAGATTCGCTGTTCGAATAGAGAATCACTGCCGATCAGAAATTGTGCAGCCATACTTCTGATCGTGTTGTAACTCGCCATCCTGGCGAGACATTCATCTAAAATGGAAATAACACTTCAGGACGAAAAGTTCATGCGGCGAGCTCTCGATCTGGCGCGCGAAGGCATCGGGCTGACCTCGCCAAATCCCGCGGTGGGAGCGGTAATCGTAGATGCCAAGGGGCAGGTCGCCGGCAGCGATTTTCACACCTACGCGGGCGTGAAACACGCAGAAGTGCTGGCCATCGAGCAGGCTGGGGAACGCTCCCGCGGCGCGACGCTTTATCTCAATCTGGAGCCGTGCTCCCACCACGGCCGAACGGGGCCATGCGCCGAGGCGGTGATTGCCGCCGGTATACGGCGCGTGTTTGCGTCCATTCAGGACCCGAACCCGGAAGTGAGTGGACGCGGGTTCCAAAGATTACGTGAGGCGGGCATCGACGTTCATGTCGGCCTGGAGGCCGAGAAAGCAAAACAGCTTAACGAAGCATTTGCGAAATATGTCCGCACCAAGCTGCCGCTGGTCATCTTAAAAGCGGGCATGACGCTGGACGGAAAAATCGCCCCGCCACCGGAAGAAAATGCAGTGAGCGCACCGGGAGCAGGTGGGTCGAGTGGCGGCTGGATCACCAGCGAAGAAGCGCGAACGCACGTGCAACAGCTTCGCCATGCCAGCGATGCCATTATGGTAGGTGTGGGCACGGTCCTGGCGGATGATCCGTTGCTAACGGACAGGACCGGGCTACCACGACGACGTCGACTGCTGCGCGTCATCCTCGATTCACGCTTACGTTTGCCATTGGAGTCGAAGGTCGCGCAATCGGCCGCCGACCACGAGGATGTGCTGGTTTTCTGTTCCTTTCCCGACGAAAAGCGGAAGGCCGAATTACAAGCGCACGGCATTCGCGTGGAGCAGGTTCCCTTGGCTTGGCCGGACGGGCGTCCTGATATGCATCGTGCCATGAAACGGCTCGGCGACTTGGCGATCACAAGCGTGCTGGTTGAAGGCGGCGCCATGGTGAATTGGGCTGTACTCGAGGGCAGACTGGTTGACAAAGTTTTCCTATACTATGCGCCGAAGATTCTTGCCGGCACCGGTTCCGTCCCGTTTGCCGGAGGACGTGGCTTCAGCAACATGCAGGAGGCCGCTTACGTGAAGCGCTTCCGTTTGCATCGCTTCGGCGAAGATTTTGCAGTCGAAGGGTATCTGCGCGATCCCTACGGAGAAGAGTGAGGCGATCATGTTTACAGGAATCATAGAAGAAGTTGGCAAAGTCTTAAGAATTCAGCGGGTCGACGGCAAGCGGCGCATGACCGTGGCCGCGAAGAATCTGACGCGCGAACTCAAGGTGGGAGACAGCATCGCCGTGAGTGGTGTATGCCTGACAGCGGTGGAGACCGCGCCTGACTATTTCGGCGCCGACCTGGCAGAAGAAACCTGGGTGCGAACGTCCTTTTCACGCATTACCGAAGGCGCGCTTGTCAATCTGGAACTGCCCATGAAAGTCGACGGACGTCTTGGCGGACACATGGTTCAGGGGCACGTGGACGGCACGGGCAAGTTCCTGGGATTGGAAAAGATTCCCGGTGCCGATGATTTTTGGCTGCACATCGAAATACCCGAGGATCTCGAACGCTACGTGGTCTTCAAAGGATCAATTGCCATCGAAGGTATCAGCCTGACAGTGGCCAAAGTAGAAGGTAATCAGGTCACGATAGCCATCATTCCTCACACCTGCGAGATGACAAACCTGCAGTCGCTAAAGCCAGGAGATCCTATCAACCTGGAGACCGACATCATCGCGAAATACGTAGAGAAGATGGTTGGCGGAGAGAGAGCAGAAGGCGCAATTTTGCTGGAGAGATTGGTCGCGCAAGGATTCTAGAAATTGGTAATCGGGCGATCTGCAAATGGTAATTGACTGGAGTGCACGGCAGGGTTGGTAAGCACAGCGACGGTTTCACATACCCGCAACCGGCCACTCTGCGGGCGGTTCGGCGCCCTTACGAAACTGTTCGATATTAGCGCTATCGAGTTCCAAAAACTCGCGAACGATCTGCTCGTCGCTCCGGTTCATTTCATCTGGTGTGCCGTAGAAAACCACTTTCGCTTCGTGCAGGAAAATCACACGGTCTGCAACCTTCTGGGCAAGCTTCATGTCGTGGGTTACCACCACGCTGGTTAGTTTCAACTGATATTTAAGCTTCTTGATCAGATCCCCGAGAAGTTGGGCCATGAGGGGATCGACGTTTGTTGTGGGCTCGTCATAGAGCACTGCCTCGGGTTGGGCAGCTAAAGCGCGCGCAATGGCTACTGAGCGTTTCATGCCGGTTGAGAGATCTGCGGGTAAGGACTCGCGCATGCTTTTCACCCCCACCATGTCGAGCAAGCCATCCACAATTTGGTAAATCTGCGCCTCGTCCAGGTCGCCGCGTTCACGTAATGGGAAAGCAACGTTCTCGCCGACTGTAAGCGAATCGAACAGCGCGCCGTTCTGGAATACCATGGTGACCTTTTTCCGAATGCGCTCAAGATCTCCTTCTTTGTAGTCGGTGATGTCTTCGTAGGCAACGATTACGCGCCCGGAGTCGGGCTTGAGGAATCCCATGATGTGATGCAAAGAAACTGATTTGCCTACGCCGCTACGGCCGAGGATTGCGACGGTTTCCCCGGGCATCACAACGAAACTGACGTCTTCGAGCACGACACGATCGCCGAATGCTTTATGAACATGCTTGAACTCGATGTAGGGATTCTGTTGCGGATCACTCATATGCGTAACCGCTGCTGTGCCCTTTCCCAGTCCTCGGGTGTATTCAGATTATCGAAGATTTCCTTGCCGAATCCCAGTTTTCGCAATTCCTCGTCATCGATGATGCACGCCGGAACTCGTGAAAACAGTGGATCGATCTTGTACTCCCCCTTGCGAAGTGCAGTTTCAGCTACGAGGCCAAAGTCACGCCTGTACACGGCGCAGAGTGGCTGATATCCGGAGCGAAGGCGAGGATAGGTGACCATTGCAGTTTCGGTTTGCGCACGTGCCAAGAGATGCCTAACGAAGAGTGCGGGAATGAAAGGCGTGTCGACAGAAAGAATGAAGTTGAGTTCGGCCGAGGTGGTGGCCAAGGCAGCATCAATGCCGGCTAGAGGTCCACAACCGGGAAACCGGTCGGGAATCGCCTGGAGTACTGTTTCTTCGCGAACGGCACCCAGGAGACGTACATCCTGACTTGCGGCTTTGGCGGTATGTATCGCGCGTTCCAGCAGCGATAGTCCGCCCAGCACCAGGCGCGATTTATCCTGGCCCATGCGGCTGCTGTTGCCGCCCACCAGGACAAAAGCTGCCGTCGAAAGCATGCTGCAAGTTTACAGGTCTGACAGGCGATGCATAAACAACGCCCTCACCAGCTGATGCGGCGAAATCGGCGTGCTCGACACGGAGTGGCTTAATCCGCGCCCCTTCAATGCAAGTGTTGAAACAAACTCTAATTACTTTTTTCGGGTGGAGCCCAGAGGATTTCCATTCCGACAATGCGACCCGCTAGATCCAGGTCCAGGTTTGCCGCGGCGCGAATCACCGCATCGCCATTTTGACCCGGCACGTCGATGAACACTCGCGGTGCTACATAATTTACGCCTTCGTGAATCGAGAGAAACGTCAGGGCGTGTTCGCTGCGGCACGCCTTGGGTAGTTCAAAGGTGAAGTCGGCAAGATCGCCGTTTTCATTGACCGAGACGGCAGTCTCGACAGGCATGCGCTGGTGGACAATGCCGCCGCCGTCTTCTTCCATCATGTAGGGCTTGAAATAAACGTAGTACTGGAAGCCAACGGACGGATCGAAGTCACTGCGTTCTACTTGGATTGGCATGTAAGATCGAGTCAAAATAATAGCCTCACATCGAATGGCCGCCTGTTTTACCACAATGGACGCCCCGAGTCATGAAAATTTCATCGATTTGCAGAATAGGAAAACCACGCTGAATTCCCGATTTGTAACCGCGTCAAAACGCTGGTTTTCGGGTTTAAATAACCAGGCAGGAGAGTTGCTCGTTTTACGGGCGGTCAACAAAACGAAAGACTTAGGTCTAATTGCTGATCGCCCAAACGGTTCTAATCCTGTATATAGAGAAGGGATCCGGCGAAAATGACGGATGCTGGGGGTGTGAAGATCATGAGTACCAAGGGAATTTATGGAACACAGCTGCTTCTGCTGAGCCTGGTGCTTTCGCTGGGGTTGGTCGTCGCCTGCAATAAGGCCCCAAATGACGCCAAGCTGACCTCGGATGTCCAGAACCAAATCCAGGCGGATTCCAGCATCACCAGCAAGCAACAGATCGCCGTCCAGTCGAATAACGGCGTGGTAACGCTGTCGGGCACGGTTGCCTCCGACGCGGAACGCAGTCTGGCGGCCATCGATGCGTCCAAGGTGAATGGCGTGAAGACTGTCGTAAACAACCTGCAGACGGCTCCGCCGGCCGTCGCGGAAACCCCGGCACCGGCCCTGGAAGAACAGACACCACCTCCTGCTCCCGAAAAGAAGGAGCGCAGGCATTCAAAGCCAAGTGCTGAGCGGCGGCATCCAAAAGATCAACAGGCCGCTCCTCCGATGCCGGTGGTAGCGGATAATCAACCTCCTGCTCAACAGCAGCAGACTGCGCCTCCGCCGCCACCTACACCGCCTCCGGTCCAGAAGGTCACAATCCCGGACGGAACTCAGCTCTCGATACGGCTGGTAGAAGCGCTGGATTCGGGACGCAATCATGCTGGCGATGTTTTTCACGGATCGCTTTCGCAGCCGATTGTGGTGGACGGCAAAGTCGTGATTCCGGCCGATTCCGACGTCACGGGCCAGGTAACCGACGCGAAAGATGCTGGCCATTTCTCAGGCAATTCGTCTCTCGCTCTGAAACTTACGACTCTGACTGTGAACGGCAAGACGTACCAGATCGCGACCGATTCATTGCAGAAGCAGGGCAAAGGGCGTGGCAAGAACACCGCTGAGAAGGTGGGCGGTGGTGCTGCTATCGGTGCACTGATTGGTGGCCTCATCGGTGGCGGCAAAGGTGCTGCGATCGGCGCAGGCGTTGGTGCGGGCGGTGGCACCGCAGCTCAGGCTGCGACTCACGGAGAACAGGTGAAGTATCCTTCCGAGTCGATCCTGAACTTCAGGCTCGCGGAATCGCTGACAGTCACGCCTGTGAAGATTCACAAGCGAAATGTCGATACGAATAGCAACCTGGACATGAGCAACAGCGACACGCCGCCAACGTTAGAGCGGCACGAGTAAGCTGAAAAAGTGATAGTGACGCGCTAATTGTAAAGCCCGCTCTTCTCGAACGGGCTTTTCTCTTGTCTGCTGGGCGGACAGCGGCTCAGTCCACCTACGATGAATAAAGCCCGACCTCACTCGTCCCGCGCCGGGTCATCAGCTCGCGAATTGCTTCCTGCGGTGCCTTGCCTTCATGCAAGATGGCGTACATCTGCGCGGTAATCGGCATTTCGACTTTGTGCTTATGCGCCAACCCTACTGCCGCATTTGTCGTCAGCACGCCTTCGGCGACCATGCCGTGCATTCCGGCGATGATCTCATCGAGTTTGCGTCCCTTACCTAGTTCCACGCCAACACTCCGGTTTCGCGAAAGCCCGCCAGTGCAGGTAAGCACCAGATCGCCAATCCCGGCAAGTCCGGCCATAGTTTCGGCGCGGCCACCGCAAGCGATAATCAGTCGAGTAATTTCAGCCAGGCCTCGTGTAATCAGGGCAGCAATCGTATTGTGACCCAGGCCCAGGCCGTCGCAAACGCCAGCCGCGATGGCGATGACATTCTTCAGTGCGCCACCGAGTTCCACGCCTGCAATGTCGGTATTGGTGTAGACGCGAAAACTGGGATCGCTGAACTCGCGTTGGACAAGGCACGCGAGCTCGGAGTCAGTAGAGGCGATCGTGACGGCTGTCGGATCGCCGCGTGCGACTTCCTTTGCGAAGGAAGGTCCGCTGAGAGCGCCAATGCGAGGCGCAGCTGTGCCAAGGTTGGACAGAACTTCGGCTATCACCTGTGACATGCGCAAGAGCGTCTCGTTCTCGACGCCCTTGGTGGCGCTGACGAAAATGGTTTCCGGGCGCAGATACGGCGTCATCTGCTGAAACAGGCGGCGGGTATGGTGGGAGGGCATCACGCTTACCACAATCTTTGCGTTGCGGAGCGCCTCTTCGAGACTGTTCGTTACCGCTACTGCCAAAGGAATAGGCGTGTTTGGCAGAAAGAGCTGATTGACACCGTGCTGCGAAATCGATTCGCAAACTTCCCGTTCGTAAGCCCACAGCGAGACGCGGTGCGTATTTTTGCGCCCCAGCACGATTGCCAGTGCCGTTCCCCAGGCTCCCGCGCCGATAACGGCAATCTCGCTCATGCGCTCGCGCCTTTCTTGCCGCCAAAACGGTTCTCGGACCCCGCGAGGAGACGCCGAATGTTCTGGTAGTGCTTGGCGATAATAAGGACGGAACCGGTGCAAATTGTGCCGAAGACCAATGGATTGTTGGTGCCGCGGTAGAGAACCCATGCGCAGATTGGGAATGCGGCGGTCGCAATGATGGATCCCAGCGATACATAACGAGAGATCGCAACAATGGCGATAAAGAGCAATAGAACAACTCCAACTGCTTTTGGCGCGATGGAGAGGAAGGAACCCACACCTGTCGCTACACCTTTACCTCCCTTAAATCGCAGCCAGATGGGAAAAATATGGCCGATGATAGCGAACACAGCGGCAACTGCTCCGACCATGTACGCCCGTTCGATGTAATGCTGGATTGTATCGGCATCGGTCAACAAAACCGGCCCGCGACCGAAGAAGTGCGCGACGATCGAGTAAGAGGCAACGACAGCAAGATAGCCCTTTCCGGCATCGAGGATTAAGGTAGCGATTCCAAGCCCTTTTGAGCCCGACCGCATCACATTGGTTGCGCCGATATTGCCGCTGCCGGTTGCGCGAACGTCCTCTCCGCGAAACACGCGAACGAGAATGTAGCCGAAAGGTATCGATCCAAGCAGATATGAAACGAGTGCGACGGTGAAGTAGATCAGCATGAGTTCTGAACCTCCCGGCTGGCCATGCGGGCGGGACGCCCACAGAACAGCCGACGAGACGCCGGCGCTACTTAAGCAGCGCAAATCGCTGCAGCTTCGTGTACTGCGCGCCGCCGGGCGACAACTTGCTTTCGTATAAAAAAAATTCCTGCGCCGTCATTGTACCGAACTCAGGGAAAGGTAAGTCCTGCAACTTCTCGGCAAGCTGTTTCAGTTTCGGATTCGCATGCTCTCCACGTTTTGGGTTGGGCGAACCCGAGCCTCCGCGAGCCAGTGTGAGATGCGGACGATATTCGTGTTCTTCCCGAGCAATACCGAGCGAGGCGCAAGCCGCATCCACAGCTTTGGCGAGGGCAGGCAGCGCGGGATCATGTTCCATGCCGGCCCAGAACACTCGTGGAAATCTTGCATTGGGAAAAAATCCGCTACCGCGAAAGGCAACTGTGACCGATTGGCTCTTTAGTGTACTGAGGGTTTGCTTCAGCCGATCTGCATCTTCGGCAGACTTTTCTCCGATAAACTTCAGAGTGATGTGATACGACGCTGGCTTGACCCAGTTTGCGTCCGGCGCAAACCGCTGTATTCCGTCCACAAAGCGGGTGATGCGGTCGCGAATTTCAGTCGGAATGTCAAGCGCAATAAATAAGCGCACAATTTGCCTATTTGGCGTTGCAAGTAGCTGGTAGCCTTACGCGCGTTCTGAAGTAAGCCACTGGCGACTTTCTACGACAACACTTTAACTGTTGATCAGTTTTCGGCGAAGCATGTCCAGTGCCTGCTGTGTTGCGAACCGGCGAATGCGTTCCCGATCGCCGGGAAAGCGCCGTTCCACCACTTCGGTTCCGAGCTCATCGGAGACGGCGTGGTAAACCAGCCCAACCGGCTTTTCCGGGGTTCCTCCCGTCGGACCCGCGACACCCGTGATCGCAAGTCCGTAGGTCGCCTGACATTCTTCCCTGACACCCACCGCCAGCGCTTCGGCCACTTCTTTACTCACTGCACCGTGTTGTTCGATGAGGGGCGGCGGAACATTTGCAAACAATGTTTTCAGTTCGTTCGAGTAGACGATGGCACCGCCTAAGAAATACCGCGAGCTGCCACTGAATTGCGTCAGACGGCTGCCGAGCATTCCTCCCGTACACGACTCAGCGACGGCTAAAGTCGAGTTCTTTAACTGGAGCAGGAGTCCAACGACATCCTCTAGAGGCTCGCCTCGCGAATAGACATAATCCCCAAGCTCATCTTCAATTTTCGCTGCGAGCTCTTCTACTCGAGATTCGGCGATTTCCTTCGTATCCGCTCGAGCTCTCATGTGGAGTTGAATTTCACCCCCGGTCGCAAGGATGGTGGTATCGACTCCTTCGGCCGCCTTATAGATCGGTGAGACGCGCGCGTCACATTCGGATTCCGCCATCATGGCGATACGCAGTTGCCGTCGCGCCAGGAACATTTCCGGAACGTGTTTGCGCAGACGCGGCAAGCATTGCTCTTCGAAGATCGGTTTCAGCTCGTATGGAGGCCCCGGCAGAAGCATGATGTAACGTTGCCGGTTCTCGTATTCGGCTTCCAGCCACTGGCCGGGAGCCGTCCCAAAATTGTTTTTGAGAATTACGGCGTCTTCTATGACTTCAGCCTGTTTCTCATTGTTCGGAGACATGCGCCTGCGTCGCTCGGCAAACATCTTGTACAGTGCCGCGATGAGTTCGGGATCGCGATTCAACTCGCGGCCAAGAGCTTCTGCAACGCATTCGCGCGTCAGGTCGTCTTCGGTAGGGCCGAGTCCGCCCATAAAGACGACGATTTCGGCGCGGCCGAGTGCTGTCTGTGCCGCCTGCGTGAGATTGCGCCGGTTGTCACCGACAAGGGTCTTGAACGCGACTTCGATCCCGATCTCGTTCAATTTTTCGGTAAGGAAAAGAGAATTCGTGTCCTGGAAATACGGGGTAAGAAGTTCGGAGCCGATCGCAACGATCTCAGCGTTCACATCGGAAGTTTAAACGACGGGAGAAGAGGAAGAAAGCAGAGCAAGGTCTATTCGAAGATCTAAAGGTACGGCGCCCCATACCGTACCCGAAATGCATTCTGCGCTCCCCAGATGCAATCCTTAGCTGCCAGAGCTGCGAGCGGCGTTCGCGCCCGAATTTGACGAGAGCACCAGGTCTGTATTCTTGAACTGAATTTGATCCAGAACATTCTGGCCATTAGCGGCTTGATGTGTCACAACCGCTGGTGTCGAATAGGTTATTTTCGGCGTTACCATTTTGGCCGGAATTTCAGCAAGAGTTTTGTGTCCCTTCAGAATCGAGACTTGAACGCTCGGTCCGTTCCCTTGCCACTCCACTTTGTAATATCCGGGCTTCAACTGCGTTCCGTTCACTTCGACGGCGGTTGGTATTTGCAGCTTTTCACTGTTCTTTTCGGCGGCAACCGCGAATACCGGTAGCACCAGCGCGATTGCAAGCAAACTCAATACGAACTTAAATCGGAAAATCATTGGGCTTCTCCTACGGAGCAAAGATGCATGTCATTGCTCTAAGGAAAAGGATGTCAACATCGGTAAAACAGATGCACTTTGTGACCAGACGAGAATTGCGCGTGACCATAATTTATGCTGGTCAGCGCAACTATTTCGTATTGCGAGTGTTTTACAACTCGGGAGTAGCGAGCACTTTGCCTTGCACGTCCCAGGCAAGGCGGAAGACGGCATTGTTCGTCGCGAGAATTGCGGCGCGTCCCGAAGCAAAAGCAATTCCAACCAGATTCTGTCCCGCAACAACAAGCTTCGCCTGTTTATCTGGAGTAATCCGCACAATTCCGCGCTTCCCATTCAGGGAGGCAGCGAGGTACAAATTGCCTTCTTCGTCGAACGCAATTCCCTGCGGGCGGCCGAGGCCTCGGTAGAACACTTCCGCTTCACCGTTGGGCTGGATGCGATACACGGCGTCGTAGCTGGAGGTAGTGGGGCCAGTCACGTACAAATCGCCACTCGGGGAGAATGCCAGATGGTAGGCTGAAACGCTTGGATCGAGGGTGGCGAATACGAAGATCTGCGGCGGGCGCTCTCTGCCGATTTTGAAAATCGTTCCGCTACGATCGCCGACGTACAAATTTTCTTCTCTATCGAATGCTATGCCCGTAGCGATCCCCATTCCCTCCGCATAGGCACTCATGGTTCCATTTCTGGCCACGCGATATACCGCTCCGTCATTCCGAGAAGAGACATACATCTGACCTTCGCGGTCGAAGGCGATGGAGGTCGCGTTCATCATCTCGGTGAGGAACGGTTTTACGGTGTAGTTGGTGTCGATCTTGTAAATGGAGACGGGAACCTTCTGGCCGCGAGAGCCCGAAAAGGTGACATAAATATTTCCTTCGGAATCCAGCGCGGGGTTCGTGACGGGATGCAGGTTTTCGGCGATATTCACCGCAATCCGGATTTCTTCGGCGTTGCTGGCGCCAGCTTGAGTCGAGATGGTTACTGGACCGGAGGCGGCTGTCTCGGGAACGCGTGCGATGACAAAGTCGCTGGTGCTTACTACTACGGAGCCGGCCAGTTCTCCAAAGCGCACCTCGGGACGCTGCAAGTCGAGCCGGTTTAGAGCCGATCCGACGATCCGTACTTCGCCACCGGGCAGAGCGGCCGTGGGCTCCAGCGCCTGGATGTGCGGCAGTCCGTTAACGTTCTTCTTCCCCACCGAGCGATTTGCCGGGCCCATAGTTCCAGGTTACTTGAGAATGCCGAAATGCAGTAGAAGCTGCATCACTGCCAGGGCGTACAGCCCCGCACCCACGTCGTCCACCACGATGCCCGTCCCTTCAGGCAGCTTTTCCAAACGCCTGATTGGGAATGGCTTCGTGATGTCGAGCGCCCTAAAAAGTATAAGACCCGCCAACATGCATTGCCAGTTCAACGAAGCGCCGACAAAAGTCAGTAATTGGCCGGCGGTTTCGTCGATCACCACAATTCCGGGATCTTTCTTTCCTACGGCGCGTGCGATACGCGTGGCAGCAGGAATGCCAACCACAGTCACGAGCGCCGCCAGTGCCAGGTTCACTGGAATCTGCACGCGGACGGGCAGGCTTCGGCCCAGAGCAAACCAAATCAGAGTTGTTGCAAGGGAAGCCCAGGTGCCGGGGCCGGGTTTTAGAAGTCCAGTTCCGAAGAATGTTCCTACAATCCAAGCCCATGCAGGGGCTGGGGTGATCCTTTGCGAACCGGACTCAGTGATTTCGGCGGCGCTCATTCTGGTGTCGGTAAGCAGTTGTACCAGAACCAGAACCTTCCGGTCGAACTCGCGGGGAAGGGGATGGGGTAAAGTCCACGCCCTCGGGATCGTTCACCGAAGTTGAAATCACATAACCACCGCTGGCCCAGCGTCCCAAATCAATCAGCCGGCAACGATCACTGCAAAACGGAAACTCAGGATCGGATCGCAGAACAATCTTCCGGCATGTGGGACAGCGCAGACTTAACACACGTTTCGCCATGACGCGCCTTCTAAATATTTGGATGCTGCTGATGGAACCGAGGTGCGGGAAGATTAGAGCAATCGAGCCACCAAGTCATAATCGTGCGCCTCGGTGATCTCGCAACGATAGAAGTTTCCTGGCTGCGGGTCCGTAACTCCGGCAAAATCGCTGACATACACGGTGCCATCGATCTCGGGAGCGTGCATCTCGGTTCGTCCCTCCCAAAGTAGATCGCTTTCGGAGGAGGGTCCGGCGAGAAGAAGGTCGAACTCACGTCCAACCAGGGCCTTCTTACGCTTGCGGCTGATCCTTTGCTGAATTTGCATGAGCTTCTTGCGGCGACGTTCGATTTCGCGCCGAGGCAGCTTTTCATCCAAGGTATAAGCCCCTGCGCCTTCCTGGTCGGAGTAGGCGAAGGCTCCCATCCAGTCAAGTTGGGCTTGTTGAACAAACTCGCAGAGCTGTTCGAAGTCCTGCTCGGTTTCCCCCGGAAATCCGACAATGAACGAACTTCGGAGCGTGACATTTGGAATCGTGTTGCGAATTTTTTCAATGGACTTCAAGAAGATTTCCGCGCCGGCGCCGCGCTTCATCCGTTTCAGGACAGCAGGGGATGCGTGCTGTAATGGAACGTCTATGTATGAGCAAAGCTTTTCGTTCTGCGCGATGGTATCCAGCAGCCGGCCAGTAATCTTATTGGGATAGGCGTACAGGAAGCGTACCCACTGTAGATCCTCAATCTGCGCCAGTTTCTCCAGCAGAAGGGCAAGGCCGTTTTTCAGATTCAAATCTTCGCCGTAGCAGGTCGTGTCCTGGCCTATGAGCGTGATTTCGCGAACACCCCTTTGCGCCAGGTGCTCGGCCTCAGCAATTACAGATTCGAACCGGCGCGAGCGGAATTTCCCGCGCAGCTGCGGAATGATGCAAAAGCTACAGGGATGATCGCAGCCTTCCGCGATCTTGATATAGGCCGAATACTTCGGAGTGGCTAAGACACGCGGCGTTTCTTCGTCGTAGAGGTAGTTTGGCAGATCGGCGACGGCGCCTTCCCAGTTCTCACGAGAGAAACGTCCCGCGGCTTCGCGCAAATCGCCTTCTGGGCGGCTGGTCAGGATATTGAAGGGAGAAGCGCCATTCGGTCGAGGCTTCGCCTGAATCCCAGCGGCTTGCAGGATGTTCTCCAACTCACCGGTTCCCACGACAGCGTCGACTTCGGGAATGTCCTTTTGAATATCGCTACGGAATCGTTCCACCAGGCACCCGGCCACGATCAGCTTTTTCGCAGTGCCTGCCGTCTTGTGCTGGGCCATTTCCAGGATGGCGTTCACCGATTCCTGTTGTGCACTTTCGATAAACGAGCAGGTGTTGACGACGATAATGTCTGCGCCTTCCGCTGTTGGGACAAGTTCGGCGCCAGCGCGAGTCAAAAAACCCATCATGACCTCGCTATCGACGAGGTTCTTGGGACAGCCCAGGCTGACAAATCCGACCTTGGTCTTTTTCTGTGCCTGAGTTTTGCTCTGGGGTACCTCAGTGAGTTTCAAATCGGACATGCGGTTTGTTTATTTTATCAGGTACAGCCTAGTCGGCATTGATTTCGGTATCCGGCACTCCTAGCATCGCAAGCATGTGGAAGCCGTCCAAAATCGATGGTGCCGGACTGATCGTCTTGGCCGTTGCATTGATTTTCGGCACAACGTTACTTCCAGCCTACCGTTCCCGATGGCGTGAATTTAGGGCCGGTGACAAGACTTTCGCATTCTAATGCCGGACAAACCAAAGGCCGAGCGGACTCAATTCGAATTTGCCGGCATGAAGGTGGAGTCGCAAACTTTCTCTGCATGGGGTGAAACCGGCCTCTACACTGTCGGTTACTCTGAGTTTCCAAAAACGTCTCCCGGCAGAGGCTGTCGAAAAGCTACTTGACACTTCCAGCGGCCTTGCGCAGGACGACTAGAAAGTTGTGTCCACTGAAAAGCTGTAGAAACATGGATTTTCAGGTCGGCAGCGTAGAGCCATCCTCCATAATGGTTTTCAAGCTCATCAGAGAACGTATCTTGTAAATTGCCGCTCGTATCAATTGTTAGCGGTGCAGGGCAAAGGTCCCGACGATGTAAGCGTTGCGAAGTTTCTTGATTCTTTTGACTTCACCCCAATCCAATGAACCGGACCTGTACTTTAGAGCGGCGATAACCAGATCCCGCAAGCACATCCCCCAGTAAGCCGTGCTATAACTCCGGTCATGCCGACGCGCCAAAAGGCGATACGCCTGTTTCAATTCTCGGGGATAACCGTATACCTGCATTGGTCATGGTTCCTGATTGCGATTTTCGAGATCAATGGCCGCAACTCCAGCTACACGTCCTTCTACTGGAATGTTCTCGAGTACCTGGCTCTTTTCGTGATCGTGATGCTACATGAGTTCGGTCACGCACTGGCATGTCGGCAAACCGGGGGGACGGCAAACCAGATTGTTTTATGGCCGCTCGGCGGTGTCGCTTATGTCGATCCGCCCCCGCGGCCGGGTGCAGTGCTTTGGAGCATTGTCGCTGGACCACTGGTAAACGTAGTGCTTGCCCCTCTTCTTTATGCGGTCGCGTTTCTCGGCAAATCGACTGGCTGGTGGCTGCTATTTCCGAACCTGCACGAGTTGTTGCGAGCCGTCTTCTGGATTGACCTCGTGCTGCTAGGATTCAACATCCTGCCCATTTACCCTCTCGATGGCGGAAAGATTCTTTGGTCTTTGCTGTGGTTTGTTCTTGGCCGCGCCCGCAGCCTTATGGTTGCAACACTCCTTGGCTTCGTCGGCGTCGCCGGTTTTGTACTCCTGGCGATCTACATCCGTTCGGTCTGGTTCGGCATTCTCGCCGGCTATCTGCTGATCAATTGCTGGGGAGGCCTGCAACACGCTCGCGCACTGGTGAAGATGGCGAAACTACCGCGCCGGCACGAGTTCGGTTGTCCACGTTGCCAGCAGTCACCACCAGCAGGCGAGTACTGGAAATGCGGCAAATGCGGACAGGCATTCGATACGTTCGCCACCAATGCGGCGTGCCCGTATTGTTCAACCCAATTCCCGGTGACGCGATGTCTCGATTGCGGCGGACTAAGTCCGATGAGCGAATGGGCTGCACAAAGGTATGCAGTGGCGATGCCGTCGCAGAGTTGATCCGGTCTGCTACTTTGCAAACTCATATCCCTGCTTTAGCTCGCACCGATACGATTTCGTCTGATCCTTTGCCACAGAAACCTTGCAGTTGGCCCAACTGAGGCAGAGATCTGGGCCAATCGGAAACACGACGGGCTCTTTGTTTACGTTGGCTTCGATACTCAAGCCATCCGCCTCCGGAGGCAGGTTAAAGTTCAGAGCCCGGCCGAAAATTACCGGATAGAGATCCAGATTCACGTCGCTGACCATGGGGTGGACCACTTCGGCTTCCACCAGGAACGTGGTCGTGTCGGACCAGCCAATAGCAGAAACCGTCATTTTGCGCCCGTCATCGGAGAGGCTGTTGGACAGTATGCGCGTAAAGGCGCACGGGCCGGAGATGCAAGACACTCTCGCATTATGGAACCTGTTACCAACTCCGGCATCGAGGGTTATTCCGCCTACAGCCGCTTTCCACTTACTGCCGGGAGAGCACGGGACCTGCCCGTTACAGGGCACGTTGCCCTTGTTCACCACCTGAAAAGTTCGCACAGCGCTGCCGGTATTGTCTTCCGTGGTTGTCTGGATTGAATATCTCACCACGATGTTCGAAATCTCCGTCAGCGGACCTTTGGGAGTTTCGGGCGTAGGCTCGTGAAGTGGCGTTAAATGACCAATCACGATCTGGCCGTCCGCTTTTTCCTGCAATTCTGCAGGCTTGTAGTCCGGATGACGGAAGTAGAAGGTGATCGGGGCACCCTTCTTCACGCCCGGTTCAATGCTGATCCGGAAGAATCCCAATTCGTTCGACTTCGTCTCACCAAACGAACTGCCGCTGACGGCGGTAATCGTTACATCAGCGATTGGCTGCTGTTTCTGCGGATCGGGATCATTTTTCAGTACCGAACCGTCCATCGAGACGGGCGGCAACAACTCGGGTTTCCGCGAATGGAGCTTCAGAAACACCGCTCCGGCTATGCCAAGGGCGAGTACCAGCGCAGACGCCCAGATCGCCAGCTTCTTTCCGAGCGACCAACGGACCACTTTCGGACTTTCAACATCGGTTTTCAAACTTCCACACTATCGTCGAAACGGGCCGAAAATCAAGGCGCGACGTCCTTCACTGAACGCCCAATCCGATTTAGATTTACATCAGGGAGCTTTATCGAGTGAGCCATCATAAGCTTTCGCGCCGCGAAATGATCAAGCTGCTTTCGGGCGCGAGTTGTGCGATCGGGCTTGGGGGTCCAAAAATGTTTGCACAAGGCTCCAGCGGCCAGCCGAATGTCTGTGGCGCGCCCGCTCCGACTGTAACAGCACTGACCCCTGACGACGATCCATTGCTCGATGAAATCGAAAAGGCGACATTTCAATACTTCCTGGATCAAGCCAATCCGCAAACTGGTCTGGTGAAAGATCGGGCAAACGTTCGGGCGGCCGAAACCAATAACATTGCCAGCATCGCGGCCACTGGTTTCGGACTGACAGCGCTCTGCATTGGCAGCCAGCGCGGATACATTTCTCTGCCTGACGCCCGCACACGTGTGCAGGCCGCGTTGCGTTTCCTTTGGAAGAAGGTTCCGAATCATCGCGGTTTCTTTTACCACTTCGCCGACATCAACACTGGAGAGCGCCAATGGGACTCCGAAGTCTCCTCTGTCGATACGGCGATCCTGCTTTGTGGCGTTCTCTCCTGCCACGAACATTTCTTGAACACCGAGATTCGCGCACTCTCTCGCGAGATCTTCAACCGCGTCGAGTGGACATGGCTTTCAGAGGATACGCCTCTTCTCCCGCACGGCTGGTTGCCGGAAATCGGTTTCCTTCCGTACCGCTGGGACTACTACAGCGAACTGATGATGATGTACTTGCTGGGTCTGGGCTCCTCGGTCTATCCGTTGCCCACTGAGACATGGAAGGCGTGGAAACGAAGAACCTTTGAGTACGACGGCCTGCGTTACATCGGATCGTTTGCACCCTTGTTTGTGCATCAGTATTCGCAGGCGTGGTTCGATTTTCGCGGTAAGCGCGACGCGTACGCCGATTATTTTCAGAATTCCGTGATTGCGACTGATGTCCATCGTCGTTTCTGCCTGGAGTTGTCGAAAGAATTTTCGGACTACAGTGACGACCTCTGGGGGATCACCTCCTCGGATTCTCAGAATGGATACGTCGCTTGGGGAGGTCCGCCGCAGATGGGGCCGATTGACGGGACTGTAGTTCCGAGCGCATCGGCTGGTTCGTTGCCTTTTCTCACTCAGCCCGTGATGCGGGTGTTGCGCACAATCCGCACGAAGTACCCGGGGGCCTGGTGCCAGTACGGATTTGTGGATGCGTTCAACCCACTGAAAAACTGGTATGACAACTACGCTGTTGGAATCGATACGGGGATCACACTTCTGATGGCCGAGAACGTCCGCACCGGATTTGTCTGGAAGACGTTCATGCAGAACAAGGAAGCGCAGCGCGGCATGCAACGCGCAGGGTTCGCACCCTACTCAAGCCCTACACCGGCCCCTAGTCCGCAGAAGGTGGCTGGCTGAATCGAACAACACGAAGGTAATAGGATCCGCAGAATTGCTCACCAAACGGATAGTGCCGACTATCCGTTCAGATAGGCGAGTTGCATGAATTGTCGTTCGAGCGCCAGCTAATGGCAACGATCGGGTGCGTTTTGCCGTCCATTTCCAGCCTCTTTTTGTGCTGTCTCAAGTAAAACCAAGCACTTACAACGGGAGGAAGCCGGCGGTATCTCTGTGGTCCCTCACGTGCAGATACAAAGGGTACTTGAGGGTGATTATGAAAACTATCGCTAAGTACTCTCGTAACCTGAAAGCAATGGTCCTGGTGGGAACCATGGCTCTGATCGCGATCAGTGCAGTTGCACAGCAGGAAGTCGATCCTGACCACTTCGACGGCAACGACAATGCCGTAGTGCAGAAAGCTTCAACGGCGAAAACTCACAAGCAGGTCGTCGCGAAGCAGAATACAAACGCCGCACCGAAGCAGCAGGTTCGCGAAACGAAGCTGGCCAAGAAATCGAATGGACCGAGAGTTGTAACCGTCGCTGCACACTAATCCTTTTGTGCGCCACCTAGCGATGGTGTCCCACATCTGCCGCGGGAATGGCAAGCCGGCAGATGTGGGACGCAGTAGTTTGCTAGCGTCTCAATAGGCGCTTGACTGGTTCAACTTCTCGATGTCTTCCTTGCTCAGTCGCAGTCTCGTCGCCTCAATCAGTTCCTTTAACTGATCAATGCTTGTCGCGCTGGCAATCGGTGCGGTGATGCTTGGTCGAGCGATCAGCCAGGCGATCGCAACCTGTGCTGGTTTGACATGGTGGGCGGCTGAGACGTCGTCGAGGGCTTTCAGGATTCGCATGCCGCGCTCATCCAGATACTTCTTCACAAAAGCTCCGCGTGCTCGGTTTGCGAGGTCGGCTTCGGAGCGATACTTCCCGGTCAGGAATCCGCTGGCAAGCGAGAAGTAGGGAATCACGCCAAGATTTCCCGTCACACAGATGGGTTCGAGGTTCTTTTCGAATTCGGCACGATCGTATAGGTTGTAATTCGGCTGCAGCGATTCATAGCGCGAGAAGCCTTTTTGCTTACTTACTTTCAGGGACTCGCTCAGACGCTCCGCACTCAGGTTCGATGCCCCAATCACGCGAACCTTGCCCTGTTGTACGAGTTGCGCATAGGCTTCGAGCGTCTCCTCGACGGGTGTTGCCACGTCGTCCCAATGGGATTGATACAGGTCGATGTAGTCAGTGCGCAGACGCCGCAGAGATTCCTCTGCCTCCTCCAAAACCCATCTCTTCGAGAGATCTTTCTTACCCTGGCCCATGTCGGAGCCGACTTTGGTCGCGATAATCACTTGCTCGCGATTACGCCGGCTGTGTATCCAGTTGCCGATGATGGCTTCTGATTCACCGCCCTTGTGCCCCGGCACCCAGCGCGAGTACGAGTCGGCCGTATCGATGAGATTGAAGCCTTCCGAGATGAACGCGTCCAGCAGTTTGAACGAGGTCGCCTCGTCAGCAGTCCAGCCAAAAACATTTCCGCCAAATGCGAGCGGCGCTACCTGCAAATGAGAATTACCAAGCTTACGTTTTTCCATATGCGTTGAGATTCTGCCATATATGCGTTGGATTCATGCACTTGGTCTGCTTGGCGTTTTCTGGACTTGCGCCGATCGCTATGGCCACGTAAGGTACTCGACGCTGTTGATGCGTAGCCTGGGGAGGAGTCATTGTTCTCGTTTAAATCGTTGCTGGTAGCTAGTGTGATGTTTGCGTTCGTTGCCGCGTCCGCGCAGAAGAAGCCTTGTATTCCAGAAGCAGCCTCGAGCTACATCGATACGAATGGTACTGCACACGTTACTCGCGTCGTGCCGGTTCCGAAGACAGTGAGTCTGGAGGCGCAGAGATGGCTCGCCGAGCGAGTTTCCGATCACGAGCCGCCTGTAACCGATCAGCAGAACAAACAACGCGCTGAAGCATGGCAGAAACAACTGGCTATCGACATGCAATCCATGTATCCGACGAAGATCACCGAGGACAAAATCGGGGACGTTCCCGTGCGTATCATCACGGCGCCGTCGATTCCAACCGAGAAGCAAAGCCGCGTGCTTATTAATATTCACGGCGGCGGGTTCGTCGCTGATTGGGGCTCGGTTGCCGAAACGGTTCCTATCGCCAGCCTCATGCAAACCAAAGTGGTTGCGATCCGATATAGGCTGGCTCCGGAGCATCCCTTTCCCGCTGCTGTTGATGATGTCGTGGCGGTCTACAAAGAATTGTTGAAGACGTATAAGCCGCAGAACATGGTTCTATATGGCACGTCGGCTGGGGCGGTCCTTACGGCCGAGGTTGCAGTGAAGCTAAAGCAATTGGGGCTGCCGTTACCGGCTGCACTCGGCATTTTCTCAGGATTTGGAGATTTCACCCGCCTCAGTGATTCCAGATCAATATTCGGATTACGTGGACTGCAAGGGCCACTGAATGACGCTCCGGGTTCTCTCCCCGATCCAAAGTACGTTGCGAGTGCGGATCGCCGGGATCCGGTTCTTTCGCCGATTTTTGCTGACCTGAAGGGAATGCCGCCTACGTTATTCCTCACCAGCGAACGCGACCTGCTGCTGAGCGGCACCACCATTCTGCACCGCGCCTTTCTGAAGGCGGGCAATACGAACACAGAGTTGGTGGTCTTCGAAGGGCTGCCGCATGCATTCTGGAATCAATTCAAGATGCCCGAGTCGATCGAAGCACACCAGCTAATGGCAAAGTTCTTCGACAAAGAACTGAGCCACTGAAGTCGGTAATTTGGTAATTGGGTAATCTGGTAATTGAAAGCCTTGCAAGGCACGCAGTGTTGCTCTCCAATTTCCGAATTACTCAATTGCTAAGTTACTCAATTACCGAATTGCCAATCACGTTAGCTTTCGACGTCGAAATAGATTCTCGCCGTTGCGCGATAGAGAGTGACTTTCTTGCCGTCCATCTCCATCTCGAATTCTGAGACGCGCGCCCACTTGAGCCCGCGGACGGTTTTAGCTGCTTCGTGCACGGCGTTCTCTGCCGCCTTGGCAAAGCTTTCCTTGGAAACTCCGACAATATCGATAACCTTTTGCGCCATTATCGTCTCCTGACGCGAGCGGACGAACCCGCGTCCCAAACGCGGGAATACTAACACCGAAGCCATTAGAAGGATGTGACGCTAGACTGCCAACTTTGATTGCGCAATTCTCATCCAACAGCTTGCAATGTCAGCATTCCGAAACCTGAGCATCATTCTATTTTGTTCTCTACTGATCGTGACCGGATGCAGTCGTCAGTCGACTAACATCCGTCAGAGCCTGGCTCAAGCAGCCCAATTGCGGGGAACCGAGGATAGTCCGCGCCTGATCGCCGCGTATCAGCCCTGGTTTGGACAGCCCAAGCACATCAACGTGGGATATTCCTCACACGACCCAAACGTACTGACACATCAGATCACGGAAGCGAAAAATCTGGGCATCGATGCCTTCGTCGTGAATTGGTATGGTCCGCGCAAGCAGTTTGAAGATCAAAGCTATGCGTTGTTACAGCAAGCTGCCGCGCGGAACAATTTCCAGGTTGCGATCATGTACGACGAAGATACCGAATACGCTGGACAGAACACCGAGGCGGTTCTCGTTGATCTGCAATATGCCTACGATCGGTATATCGGCCCACATGCGATTGCGTCCCGCAGTGCATATCTTCGCTACAACGGACGACCGATGATATTTATCTTCCCAAAGAACGGTGGAACCGATTGGAATCGGGTGCGCCAGGTTGTAAATAGTTGGGAAGACCCACCGTTACTGATCTTCAAGGACATCAACACGCGTTACGCGGACGATTTCGATGGTTTCTATGCGTGGGTATCGCCGGGGAAAGAAGGCTGGCAGCGCAACGGCAGCAACTGGGGCGAACAGTACCTGCAGGACTTCTATACCCGTATGAATACGCAATATCCGA